>Ga0228711_1005294_pt1 | contig 19670 bp, 9 predicted proteins | sample MedpolnodulmetaG_2_FD_177996 | JGI IMG/M metagenome (GOLD analysis project Ga0228711, IMG submission 177996) | Root nodule microbial communities from Medicago polymorpha collected in Santa Monica, California, United States - brown nodules | ecosystem: Host-associated > Plants > Roots > Nodule... | reverse complement strand
ATTAAACAGACTAACTATTCTAGGGACTTTATTATTTTGAAACAAAACAAAAACAATAAAGAAATGCCTTATTATTTATATATTCACAATATATATTTATATCATATATCATGATACAAAGCCAAACTCAATCAATATAGATTGGCTATTAGGGCTTACTTCAACATATTCACACCAGAAAAATTCATATCTCTAGACATGTCAGTTTCCATGAACTTATATTACCCTATCCCACTTCTTCATCATCCATTACCACTTACTGGGATTATTTTCCTTCTGATACTTGTCCATCAAGCAATCCATCTGCTATTAATTCACCTACACTTCCACCTCCATTCATTGACATTGATCCTCCTCCTCATGATACTAACCACTCCACATCACTTATTCCACCACCACCTCCCTTAAGAAGATCATATAGAAATCCCAATCCACCTATACATTTACAGGATTATGTTTGTAATTTCTCTAATGCATCTGCTTTTCTTTCTTTTGAGGTTCTCTCTCCTATTTCTCATTACATGTCATTTACCAATTTGTCACCTTTTCATTGCGCTTATTCTTTGTCCATTGACTCCCACATTGAGCCCACTACATATGTTGAGGCTAGCAAATTCAGTTGTTGGAATCCGGCTATGCAAGCTGAGATTACTGCTCTTGAAAACACTGGGACATGGAAACTGGTTTATTTACCACCAAATGTCAAGCCTATTGGTTGTAGATGGATTTACAAAATCAAATATCATGTAGATGGCTCAATAGAGAGATACAAAGCAAGATTGGTTGTGAAGGGTTACAATCAGATTGAGGGTTTGGATTACTTTGACACTTATTCTCCAGTTGCTAAGCTTACAACTGTCAGAACTGTCATTGCTTTGGCATCCATCAATCATATGCATATCCATCAATTAGATGTTAATAATGCATTTTTTTTATGGAGGTTTACATGAAGATGTTTACATGATTGTTCCTTAAGGTATCACTCCTTCCAAACCAAATCAGGTGTGTAAGCTAGTCAAATCATTGTATGGATTGAAGCAAGCTAGTAGAAAATGGTATGAGAAGCTCACCTCTCTTCTTCATCATCACCACTATAATCAATCTACATCAGATCATTCACTATTTATCAAAAAGACTGTTACTTCCTTCACAATATTGCTTGTTTATGTAGATGATGTGATAATTGCTGGTGATTCATTATTTGAATTTCAATCCATCAAAGTCATTCTGCATTCTTCATTCAAAATCAAGGATCTTGGTCAATTGAAGTATTTCCTTGGTTTAAAGGTTGCTTATTCTTCTAAAGGCATATATATATGCTAGAGAAAATACTGCATTGATTTGCTTACAAACACTGGCTATCTTGCTTGCAAATGAGTCTCCACTCTATCTGATCCATCTTGCAAGCTACATACTGATTCTAGTGCCCCATATGATGATGTACCCTTATATAGAAGACTGATAGGCAGGCTAATCTATCTCACTAACACAAGGCCATATATTACTTTTGCTACTCAACAACTTAGCTAGTTTCTCACTTCTCCCACTGAAAAGCACTTCATAGCAGGGTTTGATGTTTCCTAGAGATTCTTCTATGTGCATATCAGGGTACTCAGATGCAGACTGGGCATGTTGTCTGGATTCCAGAAGATCCATCTTAGGTCAATGCTTCTTCCTTGGTAAATCATTGATCTCTTGGAGAACTAAGAGGCAATTGACTGTATCCAGATTTTCTTCTGAAGCTGAATATCGAGCTTTGGGGGCAACTACTTGTGAATTGTAGTGGCTTCTTTACTTGCTTAAAGATCTGCATGTTTCAACTGTGAAACTTTATGTGCTTTACTGTGATAACCAAAGTGCATTGCACATTGCAGTTAAACTAGATTTTTATGAAAGAACTAAGCATCTTGAGATTGATTGTCACTTGGTTAGGGAAAAGTTACAAGCAGGCATCATGAAGCTTCTTTATGTATCTTCATCTGATATAAGCTTATTTAGGGAAAAGTTATGTCCCTAAATATAAGACTATCTACAAATTTCTAGATGCATCTATTACTCTTTTTCTAAATACACCCCTCATTAATATTATCCATATACCTTGAAATACGAAAAGTTAACATTAAATATCTCTATAGTCAAAGGGTAATTTAATAATAGTAACATATATTTATGACAAATTTATTACTTCAAACACTTTTCTTAATACATGCGGTTTTTTTAAACTATAAAAAGGATGAAGGGAATACTTATTTGTTCCACAATAAGAGTTACATTTGTAAAAATTAGTCTCAAATTTAGTGTTGATTTCAATTTTTAATGTAATATTAATTTCTTTTTCTTCTAATTGTACTTTCCAGTTAATTGTACTTTCTAATTTCTTTTGAGGGTGTTAATTGTACTTTCTATTTAATATTACAAGCATTAATCTCAATTCAATATCCTTCGCTTTAGATATATATTTTTTTGTAATAGATTATTATAATCTTTAGACGAAGCGACAAATTCTATTTTAATTACATACATACAAAAATTCTATTTTAATTTTACACCCTCTGCAACTTATGAGTTTTAATTTAAGTATATTATTTTTGTGAATTTTGTTATGCACTTTTTATTACACGTTTGGTTGGTTCCCTTTTGAATCAGAACGAAAAAAGTAATATGTGTAGGGACTTGGGACCAAATTAGTGAAAAAATGAAAACACTTGGACCAAAATGAGGAATTTGATAATAAAAAGGAGTTCAAGATTGAATATAAGCCAATTACGTGATGAAGTTTGAGAATAATGTACGAAGAAAAATAATAATAATGATACTCAAACATATATTTTATATTATAAACAATTAATTTTCACTTTTTTTATAAACCATGATATCTCATCAACATGTAGAAACTAATTTTCATTTTTTTTAATACAATAAGAAAGAGTGAGAAAACTAATTAATGAGAGGATGAGCTAGAATTGATCCCTACCAAGTGTATGTGTTATAGTTGAGACTTCTTAATCATGTTCAGTTAAATGTTATGTTTTCCATTGTCAAATTGAAATGAGAGAAGTTTACTAATTTTGTTAAAGTCTTGTTGAAGGCTTTATCATGGTCATGGGATACCCCACAACTTCAACTACAAGCATTATGTGCCTTGTAGTAGGTTTGATTTTGGATTCATAACCAAACAAATTGGATGACATTCTGCTTACCCTTAAAACAAGACCAAATCAAATTCAGCCACTGTCTCTTTTGTTCTGTTGACGGCTTCAAGAAGAAACATTTGAAAGCTTGTTGTTAACAACCTTGTGGCCATATTTTTTAGTCTTCATGAGTGCATGTCTCCCTCTTGCTGCGGAAATGAAAATGACTCTCTACAACTGTTCCACGTTGAATAAGATGAACCTTCAACTTCATATTCAAGGAAGGAAAATATGTATAAGTATTCTATAGTAGAAATTTAAATACAATACCAACATGGGTTGACACATATGGTCAAAGATTTCGAGTTACATTCATATTTTATGTGGATTTGAGGATTTATTTCCCTCAAATCAACTAAAAATGATGTTTGCTAAACAACATTTATGTTTTGTGAAACTTTTTTTTTTTTTATTTTTAAATCTTTGGGATAAATTTGGTATGTTAAACCGAGTAAAATTGTTTATGGTTTAGATCGTAAAGTAATTTTTTGAGTTGGGTCTCTGCTTGCATCCTCAACATGTGATCAACATCCTGTTTATATATATATATATATATATATATATATATATATATTTTGGTAGTGAACATCCTGTTTTATATAATAATGACTAATGAGGTGATCGGTTTTGGAGGATAGGGGAATGTTTTATTTATTTTTTTAAATTAATAAAATTATAAAATGTTTTAAAAAATAAATTAAGTGCGATTTAAATGTTATATGATCATCTAACATGTTTGGAGATCATCTATCATGTCATTATTTTAATTTTTCAAAATCTCAAATATATATTAAAATGCTTGGGTTACCTTCAAAATTTTTCTCTTCCAAAAAACCCACAAACTAAATAAATTGTAGAAATGGAAATACAAAACATAGATTCAAGACAAAGCATTAGAAAGTGTGACTGGAATTGAAAAGACTGCCGATGCAATTTCAGTTACACGATATTGATACATGATGGGATTGTTGAAAGAATGTTTGGGAATTGGAAATTATAATAACTAATTAATTTCTTAAAGACAAAATATAAATACCCTTGAATTGACATATTCGCAATTGGATCTCAGTGACATAAGATTAACAAACTTATTAGGAAATATAATGTGTAACACAAGTTATATTTATTTTGAACATAAATATATTGATATTGTCGTTTTGTAACTTTAAAGCATCTGATTAATTTTCTCTTTCCAGTTAGTAATTTTGTTACTCTGCATTCAATGAACTTGTCTACATTATAAATATAAATTACCATTTAGATTATAGCATATGATATCAATGATTTACACTAAAAAATGATCACTAAAATAATAAGAGATAAAACATCACTGAATTTTTTATTTAGACAATCACATTGCCAGGTTTCTCTACGGAAAAAATGTACAATTTTAGTTTCGAAATTTAAAAAGCACATCATATTTAGATATAGTACATAATGCAAGTTTCATTTATGAACTAACTTGTATAGATGATTAAGAAACAAATGTATAGTTGTTTTCCATCTTAAAGAAACAAATAGTACTCTCCGGTCACATTTATAAGCCAAAATTTTTTAGATTCATTAAATGATTAATGTATTTGACCAATATATAGATTGAATACATTAAATATTCAATGAACCTATAAGGGTATTTTTCGCTTATAAATGTGACTGGAGGGAGTACAATACAATGGAACAATGGAGTCAAGATCCTCTTCATTTACAATTCTCTCTATTTCCTTCATTTGGAGAGATAAAGACACAAAAAACTTTAAAAAATATAAAGTAATTAATGATGGTGAGACTCATTTAATTAAAATATTCATTATATCTTTTTTGTGTATATCTCTCTCCAAATTGTATATTCCGTTTATTTTCACAAATAGAGAGGATATTAACTCGGAACAATGTAAAATTAATGAGATAATAAAACCATTTACTTGGTGTTGGTGTGAGCGTTTTACAAGCAATATATAATTTAGGGTTAAATATGTTTTTGGTCCCTATAAATATATCAACTTTTTGTCTTAGTCCCTCTAAAATTTTCCTTCAACTCTTAGTCCTCCAAAAATTTTCCATCTTCACTTTTTGTCCCTCTTTTAAAGTAAACTCATATGTAGAATTTATATTTTTGAATAAAATTTTGCAGAAACATTCATAATATTATAAGAATCTCTCCCCAAAAAATTTAGAATTTTTTAACAAAACATAAATTTAATATGAATTTTTATATTTTTGATGGTTAAAAATTCATATTAAATTTATCTTTTGTTAAAAAATTCTAATTTTTTTTGGAAAATATTTTTATAATATTCTTGCAATTTCATTAAAAAAGAATACTAAAATTAACTTAAAAATAGGGACGAAAAGTAGTGATTGAAATTTTATAGGGACTAAAAGTTTAAGGAAAATTTTAGAAGAACTAAAACAAAAAGTTGATATATTTATAGGGACCAAAAACATATTTAACCCTATAATTTATGACAGTGTCAAAAGCAGTGATGTGAAGCTGAGGCAGTTTTTGGATTACTACAGATTAAATTTAAGGATGGAATTTGGAAGTCATAATTTTGGTTGGTTTGACGGCTTCAACAAGAAACCTTTGACAGCGTGCTATTAAGTTTTAACAACCTTTTGGTCATCCTTTTTAGTCTATTTTCTACTATTGTACACATTAATGAATGTATTCCACCATGTTAGGTCATTGGGGTGTCTCGGAGGTCACCCATATTAGGTAAGAGTAAGTACACAAGTGAGAGAGATATCATATTTGATACTCCCTCCGGTCCTTATTATAAAAAACAATTGGATTTTTAGGTTCATAGAATAATTAATGTATGTTATTGTAAATATAGACTAGATACATCACTTACACAATGAACCTAAAAAGTCAATTGTTTCTTATAATAAGGATCGGAGGGAGTAATAAGTTTGTGGGTCCTCTCATTTCTAAAATGTTTAACCTTCAATTTTCTATCTGACATGAGACATATAACTCACACTTCGACATAGTGAGTCCAGTAACCCATCATACTCACTTTTCAAGCGGAAGTTCTTTCATCCACACGCACTTGTACTTGTACCCTCCGTTAAACCTCGACTCTGATACCACTGTTAGGTCACGATGGGAGCTCAGGGGACCACCCACCTTATGCAAGAGCAACTAGACAAGTGAGAGAGACACCACACTTTTGCCCAAAACCTTAAGACAATTGGATTCTAGGTCCTCTCACTTATAAAATGTTCAACCTCCATTTTTATATTCGATGTGAGATATATATAACTCACACTTGCACACAACACATCGATGGATCAATAAATCTCATCATTAAATAAAATGAGATATTATGGAACGTATTGATCCAATTGTGAAAAACACATGTGTGCATGGTGCAAAACCATTCTAGTTGTACCCATTAGACAAAGCCTTCATTAATTATCAATTTGGCTCTCAATGTATTTCGTCCTTAAATGCATCTTTGCTCAGTCACTTTGGACCAAGAAACTCCTAATAGAATATACACTCGAAGATGCTTCTTGTTGCACGAGACTCAAAATTGAGTTTTTGGATTTGTGAACAATCGTGACACGATTTTTTACGCAAACCATGTGGTAGCTACTAGCAGAAAACTGTGGTGCGATGTGAAAAATAGTGACGATTTTGGTATAAGGTAAGAGTATTGTACTATGTTCAAGCTTTATCGTGGCACGATTCTGGACAATTGTGACACGATTTTTACAGGTTATGGGCACTATATAAGCATTCATTGTTCATTTTTAGGCAGAGCTTCAAGAGAGAGAAACTTGGGAAATCAAAGGAGGTAGCTTAGGGTTGAAGATCTTTGGTGAGGGTTCTCTTGAGAGGTTCTCTTAGGTTGAAAAACATTTGTAAACACCTTGAGTGTTTGAAATCATTGAGTCTCTTGTTCTTGGGAAGAGATAGAGAAATGGGTAGAAATTAGGTTTGTTCTTTGTGAGCTTATTGAAGCTAATTTCTTGTAACCCTTTTGTATCTCTTTGTAAAGAACTCATTGATAGTGAAGCAGATAGATCTATTTCCCCCATAGTAAGTCATTGTTGGACCGAACTGGTAAACATTTTCTGGTGTGTTTGTTTCTCTTCTCTCTTTATCTCCTGCTTGTGGTTTTGTGTTTTACATTTGGTTCTTAGATTAGATCCAGGTTTGTTATTGTTGTTGTTGTTTGATGTTACTTTGATATTCACACATCTAAATTTATTGGTATGATTTTGAGTCCGAATTCACGACACTCCTCTTTTTTGGTACCGTCGGAATATAGTGACACCCGTCTCACATATTTTGGTACCAAAATTACTATTAACTCGCTATTGTTTATAGAGAAATGATATTTGTACAACTATTTTGAGACAACTCTCTCACTTTCTCTCATACTCTCATTGTGTTCTTACTCTTTCTCTATTACTTTGGTTTTCGAGTCAATAGTTACATTGTCTTATATATTGGTTTTCCCATAACTTATCTCATAATAGTTATTCAAATCACACACCTCTTGTTTATATGGGGTAAAAGAGATTGGCTGATATTTGACGAACACTTGTATAATCCCAACCTAAATATGAATTATTTGGACACACTTACACAAATTGAAAAAGGTAGAAATGAAATATAACTTAAAAAATATTTAGTTTTAAAATAATTAAATAATATATATTGTTATGTGTGTCTAAATGATTTTTACTTACACTTGTGAGTATACAAGTATTTCTTGTGATATCTTTGTTTTTATTTTGTTTGGGAGCTCTAACCTGTATGAGTGAGATGTAGTTAACTCTAGGAACTAAAAAATGAAACACATTGTAATTAGAGATCCATCTATGTGCAGTAAGCTATACTCAATTACAAATAAATTAGATGACATTCTGCTTACCCTTAAAACAAGTCCAAATCAAACTCAGCCATTGTCTCTTTTGCTTGTTGACGGCTTCAAGAAGAAACGTTTGAAAGCTTGTTGTTAACAACCTTATGGCCATATATTTTAGTCTTCATGAGTGCATGTATGATGTCTCTCTCTTGCTGTGGAAATGAAAATGACTCTCTCCAACTGTTCCACGTTCAATAAGATGAACCTTCAATTTCATATATAAGGAAGGAAAATATGTATAAAAGTATTCTATAGTAGAAATTTAAATACAATACCAACATGGGTTGACACGTATGGTCAAAGAAATTTTCTCTTTGGGTTTTTAATATATATTTCATCTTTGCTTATTCAATTTTTTTTTTTTGTGTCTCTACTTGCATCCAACATGTCATTAACTTATTTTTCTTTTTAAAATTATGTGCGATTTAAATGTCATTGACTTATTTTTTGAGTTGGGTTTCTACTTGAAGGGGAGGGGGGAATAACTTATTTTTCTTTTTAAATTACGTGGGATTTAAATGTCATATGATCACCTATCATAATATTATTTTTTTAGGGAAATCATCTATCATATTATTATTTTCATTTTTCAAAATCTCACATATATATGCTAAAATACCGAGTTACCTAATAGCTCTAAAAAAAACCCTCAAACTAAATATAGTGTAGAAATGGAAATACAAAACTTAGATTCAAGACAAAGCATTTAGAAAATGTGACTGGAATTTGAAAAGACTGCCAAATTTAATTTCAGTTACACGATATTGATACATGATGGTATTGTTGAAAGAATGTTTGGGAATTGGATATTATAATAACTAATTTCTTAAAGACAAAATTTAAATACCCTTGAATTGACATATTCGCAATTGAATCTCAGTGACATAAGATTAACAAACTGATTAGGAAATATAATGTGTAACACAAGTAACAGGGACATTAGCCAGCTCCTACAGTAATTTAATTTAACATTTAGTTTGAACAAAAATAATAGATTAATATTGTCGTTTTGTCACTTTAAAGCATCTGATTAATTTTCTCTTTCCATTGTATTTTTTGTTACTCTGCATTCAATGAACTTGTCTATAATTATAAATATAAATTACATATAGATTATAGCATATGGTATGATTTTTTTTTGGTTACATAGCATATGGTATGATTGATTTACACAAAATAATAAGAGATAAAACATCAAGGAAAATTAATTTAGACAATCACATTGTCAACCTTCTCTACACAAAAAAAAAAGTACAATTTTAGTTTTGAAATTTAGAAAGCACATCATATTTAGATATAGTACATAATACAAGTTTCAAAATTTATGAACTAACTAGTATAGATGATTAAGCAACAAATGTAATGTTGTTTTCCATATTAAAGAAACAAATAGTACAATACAATGGAATAATGTAAAACCATTTACTTGGTGTGAGCATTTTAGAAGCAATATATAATTTATGACAGTGTAAAAAGCAGTGATGTGAAGCTGAGGCAGTCCTTGGATTACTACAGATTGAATTTAAGGATGGAATTTGGAAGTGATAATCTTTGGTTGGTTTGACGGCTTCAACAAGAAACCTTTGACAGCGTGCTATTAGCAACCTTTTGTTCATCCTTTTTAGTCTATTTAAAAATGGTGTTGTTAACAAGTGCTCCGGGAGCACTCTTTAACATTTCTCTTAAAAATATATATTCTACTATTGTAGTCATTATGTGGTAAATAAAATATTCCATCGTTAGATCAATAAATCTCATCATTAAATAATTAAAATGATATATGATGGAACGTTATTGATCAAATCGTAAAAAATATATGTGTGCATGGTGCAAGATCATTTTAGTTGTGCAAATTAGACAAAACCTTCATTAATTATCAATTTGGCGCTCTCAGATATATATTTCGTTCTTAAATGCATCATCTCTTGGTCACTTTGGTCCAAGAAACTCCTAATAGAAAATACACTCGAGGGATGCTTCTCATTTTTTATACTGTGGGACTATAGCGATACTCTGCCTCACATATTTTGGTACCAAAATTACTATTAACACGCCAATGTTTATATAGAAGTGGAAGAAGTGATATTTGTACGACCATTTTGTACAATTAGTTTTCATATTCTCATTGTGTTTTTACTCTCTTTCTCTATATTGCTTTGATTTCTGTGTCAATAGTTACATATTGTCTTATATATCTCTGGGTTGTCAAATAAGTTATCCTAAAGTGGTTGCTCAAATAACATACATCTTATGAAGAATGTTAGTAACACACAATTTTCAATACACTCTCTTTGATATGTTAAAATTCACATATGCTCTACCAAATATAAACAAGACCCACATAATTTGGTGGGACCCTTGTGAGGTTTAACCAATCAAAGAGAATGTGTTGAAAAATGCTTGTTAAAATGTGTGTTCTTAGCATTTCTCTACCTCTTATTTATAATTTATATGGAGTAGAAAAGATTATGTGATATTTGAGGAACAGTTGTGTTGTCCCAACCCTAAATATGAATTATTTGGATACACTCACAAATTGAAAATCCTAAAATAGAAAAGAATAAAAGAATATGTATTTTTGAAATAATGAAACAATATGTATGGTTATGTGTGTTCCTAAATGATTTTTTTTAGGCTTGTGAGTATACAAGTATTTCTTATTTCTTGTGACATATGTAGTAAATTATTTTTTTTTTTTTTTTTTAATAGACGAAACGGTAAAGTCATTATAAACTCCCACACACAAGTGGAGGTATTGGGGTTCGAACCCCGGTCATGGCATCTAGCCTAACAATTTCGGCATTTTGCCAGTTGAACTGGGACTTTGAACAGATTGTAACTAGGGATCAGTCTACGTTCAGTATGCTATACTCAATTACAAACAGAATTGGGTGACATTCTGCTTACCCTCAAAACAAGACCAAATCAAATTCAGCCACCGTCTCTTTTCCTTGTTGACGGCTTCAAGAAGAAACATTTGAAAGCTTGTTGTTAACAACCATATGGTCATTTTTTTTAGTCTTCATGAGTGCATGTCTCTCTCTCTTGCTGTGGAAATGAAAATGACTCTCTCCAACTGTTCCACGTTCAATAAGATGAACCTTCAACTTCATATACAAGGAAGGAAAATATGTATAAGTATTATAGTAGAAATGTAAATACATACGTACAAGTACTCATATTTTATGTGGATTTGGGGATTTATTTCCCACGAATCCACTAAAAATCTTGTTTGCTAAACAACATTCTTTTGTGAAAATTCTCTAATTTTTTGGGGCAAATTTAACATGTTAAACCGGGTAAAATTGTTTATGGTTTAGACCATGGAGTAATTTTTTGAGTTGGGTCTATGGTTGCATCCTCAACATGTCATTGACATAACGACTAATAGGTGATCGATTTTAGAGGAGAAGAGAAAAAATCACTTATTTTTTATCTAAAATTACGTGCAATCTAAATATTATATGATCATCTATCACATTATTATTTTAATTTTTCAAAATCTCAAATATATACTAAAATGCTGACTTACCTTCAAAATCATCTCTAAAAAACCCTCAAACTAAACAGTGTAGAAATGGAAATACAAAACTTAGATTCAAGACAAAGCATTAGAAAGTGTGACTGGAATTGAAAAGACTGCCAATGCAATTTTAGTTGCTCAATATTGATACATGATGGGATTGTTCAAAGAATATTTGGTAATTGGATTTTTTATTTTTTGAAGGATGGTAATTGGATATTATAATATAACTAATATCTTGAAGACAAAAAATAAATGCCCTTGAATTGACATATTGACAATTGGATCTGAGTGACATGAGGATTAACTAACTGATTAGAAAATATAATGTGTAAAACAAGTAACTAGGGCAATAGCCAGCTACCACATAAAATTGATTTAGCATTTATTTTTAACAAATTAATCAGATTGATATTGTTGTTTTGTCATTTTAAAGCATCTAATTTGTCTCTTTTCAAGTAGATTTTTTGCTACACTGCATTCAAGGAGCTTGTCTATAATTATAAATATAAATTACCATATAGCATATGGTATCATATTGATTTACACTATATAGAATGACTTATGGTAAGTCAATAATAAGAGATAATTTTATAAATGACCACTAAAATAATATGAGAGGAAACATCAAGAAAAAAATTGAGTCAGGTTTCTCTCCGAAAAAAATTTGTACAAATTTAGTTTTGAAATTTGGAAAGCACATTGTATTTAGATATAGAATGACCACATGCTATATGATAGCAGTTTCATAATTTATGAACTAACTTATGTAGATGATTAAGCAACAAATGTATTGGTTTTCAATATTAAAGAAACAAATACAATACAATGGACTAATGTATAATTAGTGACATGATAAAATCATTTTACAAGCAATATATAATTTATGACAGTGTAAAAAGCAGTGATGTGAAGCTGAGGCAGTCCTTGGATTACTACAGATTGAATTTAAGGATGGAATTTGGAAGTGATAATCTTTGGTTGTGTTGACGGCTTCAACAAGAAACCTTTGACAGCATGCTATTAACAACCTTTTGGTCATCCTTTTTTTCTATTAAAAAAATATTCTACTTTTGTACTCATTATGTGGAAATGAAAGTGATTCAAAGCACTCTACTATAGAATAAATTACATATTCAAATGTGTTATATATAAATGTAAACAATAGATAAACATTTGCACATGATAAGTTTAAACTGCATTGAGATGAAAATGTAAGAAAAGTTGGTTGAAATTAAAAGAGAACATAACATGCACTTTCAATGAGGACATTGTTCTTTTTATGAGATGATATGAATTAAGAGCAAGTGTAATTGTTTGACTAAAGAGTTGATTTGGTGCTTGAATTGTGTCAGACGTTGTTGCTAGAAATTTATCAAAATTTCAAAAACATCCTCAAATATCAATTCTATGGTGCACAAGTGAGATAAATTTTACATCATACAACATCAACTTTTACCATTGGATCAATAAATCACATCATTAAATAAAATGATAAATGACGAATGTGTTGACCCAATGGTAAAAAAAAATAGCAAAATTATACAATTCCTCCATTAACTTAATTTCAGATAATATTTTCGTCATTTATCTTTCTTGTCTCGATTTAGTCATTTATGTTATAAAATGACAATATTTTTTCATTTTTAATAAGATTTTTTTCAAAGAAATGTGAGTTTCTTGGTTTATATGATGAAGATTTGAGTTTGTTTATGAGTTTGATAAATTTTTGATGATTTATTTTGGAGTTTTTGATTATTACTATTTTATAAAAAAGGATAACTTTGTTGGCATTTTACAACATAAAGGATTAAATCGGGACAAAAAATGATAAAGGACGAAAATATTACCTAGCAACAAAAAGAACATATGTGTGCATGATGTAAGATCATTTTACTTGTGCGTATTAGACAAAATCTTCATTAATTATCAATTTAGCTCTCAAATATGTATTTCCATCTTCGATTGGCCACTTTGGCCCATGAAACTACTAATAGAAAACACACTTGGAGATGCTTTCTCTTTTTTTATACCGTAGGACTCCAGTGACACTCCGGCTCACATATTTTGGTACCAAAAAATTTTTTTGACAAAAATAAAACTGATATTCATTCATTCAAATTAATTGAAAGAAAAATTTGATATATGTGGAAAAACGCTTATTTAGATTGAAAGAAAGAGGACAAAAGATGTAGAGGGGTGATTATAGGTCAAAAATGACCTAAAACCACCTCTCCTCGATGAATAAAAGAGAAAGAAAACCTAAAGTGAATGTGGAGTTTCTCTCACTAGAAAACTAGGGCCAGTAAGGAGTCATCTTGGTACCAAAATCATTATTAATTCGCTATTGTTTATATGGGGTAAAAGAGATTGTGTGAGATCTGATGAATAATTGTATGGTCACAACTCTAAATATGAATTATTTGGACACACTCGCACAAAATGAAAAAGGTAAAATAGAAAAGAATTTAAAAATATGTGTTTTTGAAACAATTAAATAATATGTATTATTATGTGTGTGCCTAAATGGTTTTTATTTAGACTTGTCACTATACCAGTATTTCTTGTGATATCTTTGTTTGTCTTGCTTGAGAGCTCTAACCTTTTAAGAGTGATATGTAGTTAATTCTAGTAACTAAAAACACATTGTAATTAGATATCAGTCTATATATGTTCAATAAGCTATACTCAATTACAAACAGATTCTGCACGAAATTGTGTTCTTTGTTATGTGTATATGTCAAGCAAACGATGATGCTTGTATTAGGGGTCAAAAGATTTAAAGAGGCCTCAATTACATACAGTTTATTATGTTAAATTTACCATGTTCTGCCAAATTATCCTACATTAAATAAACATGCAAATTTTCTCTATTTAAAATAGTACTAAACTTCCACTTTTCAGTATAATGATCCAATATTAATTTTTCTCATAACTTAAAGTCACACTAACACCATTAATAGATTATAGGAATTCCAATCAACTAACATACACGGATACACCTCAGTGTTCTCCAAAGGATCAAATACAACATGCAAATAAACGTTGGATTAATTAATGTGAACCAAGGATTATCCCTCACTTAAGCTAAGTGGAAATTTGAAGGAACATAATAAGGATTGACAAATATATGATTGAGAAGGAAATTTAATCAGAAAGTTTGGTGCAAGAGAGCATGCAAATCCTAGAGCATGTTTGTGATGTAGCAACAGAAATTAAATTAAATTTTTCAGACAGTTACCAACCTCCAAACTTCATCTTTTCTCACTCTTTATATAGCCCCCTCAATTCAATAACGGTTACATAGTTACACATTAATTCCACTTAATAAACATGGAGAGAGCAAACATTAAATCTACTTTGAAGGTTGGAGTGCTTAATTTTTTTTAATGTAGTTTTTTCTACTTCCTCTTAGTTAATTAGTACTATGTCCTAATTGTTTCACTTTCTTTTGCATTTTCCTTAATTTTCCATGGCCAAAAGTTTGCCAAGAACGCTTCACAATCTTCATCTCAATGGAGTAGTACTGATTCTAAAGGAATGGTGAGATACCTAGATTTTTTACAATAGCCTCTAACATAATTGCTAATTGCAGAAAATAGTTTTTGTTCAAATACAGCTACGCAACAGTGCTATAGCGTCATTGTATCCACTATTTCAAAACAGTTTGTACTAAACAGCGTATCGTGGAACAATAACGATTTGTTCAAATTCCGTTATACTATAGTGTTATAGCACCGCTATTTAACAACACTTTATTGTTCCACGGTATGTATCAAGGATTTGAGATTTAAAAATTTGCACTACAATGTTGTTGGACAAAGAGAAGTCATTGAAGATGATTCTCATGCACTTGTTTTAAGATTAAAGTTATGAAATTGTCAAAAGCAGCATCCTTAATGATAGTAAATGAAATGAGATTAGTGGGAGGTGTTTCTTAAGCAACAAAACATCTTGCATACTTCACTAGACAGTGATTCAACTTTGTTTTGAAATAAGCACAACTATATATGTATGAAACAAGTTGCATTGCCACCTTGTGCTTTTAATAACACATATATGTGAAATGATAATTTACATATATAAAAATAAAAAATCAGCACAAGCACACCCATGTGTGACGAAATATAAAGTATATTATTTTAGGAAAGCATGCATACTACAAACGTATTTTTATCTTTTCAAAAGTTGTCTTGATTCCACCTAACAAAGTTTATCCATGCAACATTCTACTTGTCATCATTTCTTTAAATCATAATTGACTAAACTTCACATATCTCTTTAAACTTTGTTAAAAGTATTATGCTACAAATGATATATTGGTTGAACCACTATTTGGTAAGTGTTGATTTGCTTCTATATATAGAAAGACAAATTCCTATTTTCAAATAATTTAGAAAAAGGTGGTCTTGATATGTCATACTTTAGATAGTTGTTATAGGCATCCACACTTAATTTTGCACTCAAATATTTCTTTTAAGTTGGTTAGACATGATATACATTGGACCACAGTTATTTAGATCAAGTGCATTACCAACAACACTATGGACCCTATAATCATCACATAATTAGCACTTTTTGCCTCTTTTACGATTATTGTACTATTATAATACAATAATGCTTTAATAATCCTTTCTCTTTTTTCTAGTCCTTTTATTCTATCCATAATGATTGGTTTATTAAAAAAATCTTCCACCATATTATACTTGAATCATGATTTTCAACTAATTAAACATAATTAAATGTTTTTCACAGACAAAAGATGTACTCAAAGAAAGGTTTTATGATAAGACAAAGGTAAGGACTTACATGGTACACTAACATGTACTACTTAGTATGTCCATTTCATTTTTCACATTTCGGTGAGTCATTTTTGTGTTTGTTTAGGGTTCAAGAAAATCTCCTACAAAAGAAAATACAAAACCACAAGAATTCAAACTCCACACACAAGAAAGAGCTGTCAAACGTGCAATGTTCAACTATGAAGTAAGATATAGTGAATTATCAATGTCGAAGTTAGTATCATAATTTTCATTTATTGATGAATGTGGTTTTTCTTAGGTGACAACAAAATTATATCTCATGGAGTTGCGAAAGAGACAAGAGGAGAAGTTGATGAAGGTATGGAACACAAAATTATATCTCATGAAGATATTAATAGTGAGAATGAGAGCAATATTTTAGAGAGATTAATTAATTCAATATGGAACAGATGATTGAAGAGGAAGAAATACGTTTGCTAAGGAAGGAAATGGTTCCAAGAGCTCAATTGATGCCTTATTTTGATAAGCCATTCTTCCCACAAAGGTAAATAACAAAAGATGAATTGTATGGGATAAGCCATCCTTAGAATTTTTTTAAGTAGGGAGTCCAAAGTTTACAGCTCTCTTGGTGAGTTGAGGAACACTAAAGAAGTTTTAATAGGAGGCCAGAGTTTAAACTCTAGAAAGTAACACAGCTATTAATTTAGTAGTATTTGTCTATAGAAAAAAGTAGTTATATATGAGCAGTATATCTTTAGAAAGAGAGCATCACGATTTCTTTAAGAATAAAGAGCAGCCAATCACAGTTCAGTGCTTGCCACAATACACGGAGGTGTTGCTGAAAAATAGGGAGTGAACAAATAAATCATGCAATTAAAACTTATCATTTGTGTTGGGAAAAATTCGCAAGGCATGTCCTTCGCTAGAAATAGCATTTTCCATATATATTTGGTCACGTAGGTATAACTTACATAATAAAAAATGCAGGGACATTTGATATATTAGGGTGTAGGTTCGAACCCGTAATTCATCACTTCTCAACACTTAGTGTGTGTGAGTTTAGTTGCTAGACTCTTTGAACCATAAGAAAAAGTATTTCATATTTGTAGAATTGCACATTTGGGCAAAGCCGGTCCAGTGATATCAATGGGTAATTTTTTTTTACAGTTTACTAACTACTTAAGTAAAAAAATGCATTTACTAACATAATAATTCTCATATAATATTTTCATTAACTTTACAAAGATCTTAATAGAGCAAAAATTTGTTTTGCAGATCCAACAGAACAGTTCCAAGAGAATCATGCATTCACATGATGAGTAGCAAGTGCTGGAGCTGCACATCTGGCAATGGATTTTACGACATGCACCAATGTGGTCATCAACCTCTTAACAACCCCATTAAATAGAAGCTTTATAAAGTTGTGAGAAGAAGCATCTTGTATTAATTTCATGCATGTTGTACACTATCCATGCCATAGAGAGAAAACTTGAGAGCTTTTGTACAATAGCCTAGCTCCACTTAATTAGACGGCGAGATTTATTTTTTGGATGTATTCTTTGTCACAAATAATAAAGATGAATCGTGTTTTTTTTGTGTCCTTTGATTAAGGATCTTTACATAACATGCCTTGTACCAATTGGAAAAGAACTGAATAGAATTATCACAAATCATCGTTAATTTTCTAAAGGCTTAGTTGCAGTTTTGACCCTCTAAGTATCATAATCTTGCGATTTTGACCCTTTATAAAAAACAATAACAAATTAGTCTCCTAAGTTTACCCCTTCTGCACTTTTGGCCCCCCAGACCAATTTTAACTGGGTCAATGCATACGTGGCACCCATATCACTTTATTTATTAGGCTTAATTGCAGTTTTGACCCTTTAAACTTAGGAGGCTGATTTGTTATTGTTTTTTAATAAGGGGCCAAAATCGCAAGATTGTTATACTTAGGGGACCAAAACTGCAATTAAATCCTTTTTAAAATATTTTCTTATTTCGGGTGATTAACTTGATCATATGAGCATTCAAAAAGAAACCTGATCATACGTGTGCCCTTCACATGAAGTAGATATAGACTCAAGTACGGCTATTACAAATTTGTAGAAATTGTATAATTCTCAAACATGTTGAAAGTCAAAAAAAAAATCTATATGAGAAAATATCAAGAAACTAAACAAACAAAGGTAAGCTACTAGTATTACTTCTTATCATGAGCTACCAAAATATACTCAAAACAAAGGAAAAGCACAATCAACTAAAATTCAATCAAAAGGAGACGAATATCGGCCTTTGATTAGGTAACTAAGTCCATGCAACAGTTAGCTTCTCTAAAGTTGTGAAGGTGTAAGTTACCGAAGTTCTCTAATCAAATTGTTTGAGAAGAAAAGGAATATTTAAGGTTGGGCGGCATATCTTATGGGTCAAAGGCGACACTCATCCAAATTCCACATCGACCAGACGAAAAGAAAGAGATAGAAAAATATTATAAATATGAATAGTTATGTTGAGTTTTCTTCACCATAACAATAGTCTTTTGACTGTATTAGAGTCAGAGTAGTTGTGTAGTTTGAGAGACTTTGTAATTTTTTTTAAAATAATTGTTATTGAAAAAATTTACAATTTTGTTATGGTAAAAATTACAATTACGTGAGAAGTGAGAGTATAAAGTTAAGTAATAAATTTTATTGATTTTTTTCTTTTCTTGAAACATGTTTACCACGTGGATGTAGCTTAAAAAGGAAGTGCTTGGAAGATTTGGTATTGATAAAAAGAAAAAATGGTCAATAGTCAATTGTTTTGACTCACATGGATTAAAAAAAAAATGGAAACTTTGATCTAAGAATTAGATAATGACCATCCACATGAATTGTACACCCATAGATTTCAAACCTAAGACGAGGAGCATATTCTTAAGTTTCAAGTCTTCGAATCAAATCAACTCTCGGGGTTTTCTACTCACACACCTAAGTGTGGGAAAATGAGAAATGTGTTGTTTAAATGCTTATCCTTAAATATAAACGTCATGCTACCAACTGAGTTGTACTTGCGAGACGGTTTTGATAAAATGTTTACTGTTTTAAATTTTAACAATTAAAACTCATTTTACTTGAAATGACGAAAATACAAATAAAAAATCATTTATCGTAAATAAATTAAAATAAGATAATATAAATTTAAATAAATGGATGTTTTATAATCAAAATATTTTTCAAGTTAAACATAGTATAAAATTATTATATGTACATATAAAGCTATCACACTTAAAGCAAAAACATACTTTTTTTTGAGAGATAAAGCAAAAACATAC
>Ga0228711_1005293_pt1 | contig 19673 bp, 17 predicted proteins | sample MedpolnodulmetaG_2_FD_177996 | JGI IMG/M metagenome (GOLD analysis project Ga0228711, IMG submission 177996) | Root nodule microbial communities from Medicago polymorpha collected in Santa Monica, California, United States - brown nodules | ecosystem: Host-associated > Plants > Roots > Nodule... | reverse complement strand
AAAAAAAACAAGATAAACAACCACAAGATTTGGGGTAAAACATCAAGAGCCTATCCCACTTATTACCACACACACAACGTTTACATTGTTGAATAGAAGAAGAAAGAAAAGAAAAAAAAGATAAGCATGAACATATGTGTTGTACCAGTATGCACTACTAGAAATATTAAACTACTGATAAAAAAATTAGGAAGAAAATATGAAATCTCGATCTTTAATTCTGTCACAAAGTTTAATGACAAAGAAATTAGAGATATATTTCATTTTTTCTGTCGTTAATTTTAGTCATTAATTCAACGTTTCCTAGTAATGCAATCTGCAATTAGATCTCGTCTTCTTCTAGTAGTTCATCAAGAAAGGTCCAATCTTTCTTGATTAGCTTTATTCTACTATTGGAAATATAGTCACTATCATCTCTGAATGGGGCATATCTGATACGTGCATAATATTTTCCTTTGAAAATGCAAGCTTCATCCCCATACATAGAAAAAGCTGCGTCAATTCCATGTTCAAAGACCGTACCAACCAAACTACCAAAACCATGGGCAATAGACTGATGAACTATTAATTGCTCAGTTTTGTAGTCTATAATGGCATATTTATCTCCTCTGAATAAAATAACTTGGTTCCATCTAGATCTAATTGCAGCATCGATTCCATCTTCAAACGGTGTTTCAGTGAGATAAGGAAACATGACATTGATAGGAACTGAACTTGGAATTATTTTGGCTTTTAATGAATCTGGAGTATAGTTTATTTTGGCACAAAGTTTCCCAGAAAAGATGAATGCCTCATTTCCCTCAGTGTCAAAGGCACAATCTATTACTTTTGCAAAAGCTGTTTTAGCAAGAATTGGAATCCATTGAGAAATATGAGTTGGCCCTTCAGCAATTTCCTTTGAATTATAGTCCAAAACCAGACAGTTTTCTTTGACGAACATGTAACATTGACCCGTCTTAGATGAACGGAATGCAGCATCGATGAGACGAGATGGCATTATTCTTTTTCGATGATTTATTTATTTATCTATTTCAAGGTATGTGATAGAATATAGATATGCAATGTTTTCCTTTAGTCTGTGAAGGCTTCTGTTTATATAGTATAGAAGTTACAAACTTACAGCATCATTACCGGTTATGTGAACACAGATTGCAATCATGGAGCAATAATGGTAATTAACAATGATTTGTTTATTTTTCAACCATATTAATTAGATATTAATGAATGACTAAGACAATTAATTACATAGTCTTCTGTTGCTTAACAAAAAAAATATGGTTAAATCCAATTTGCTAAATAGATTATTAAAGAATGACCAAGACAATTAACAAAGTCCTCTCTTCCTTATTTAAAAAAATAAAGTCACGATTCATCGAAATTGTTAGGGATTTGAATGGGATTAAAGAAGCGACCAAAAAAAGAAGGATGAGTTTCATTGTTACCACCGAAGTAAGATGGGATGATTCGAAATTGAGGAAAGTTGAGAATGATGGGATACTAAGTTCAGATATTATAGGAAATGAAATTGGCGTAAGATGGGATTGTTAAGGAGTACCTAAGAAAGGAATCGTATAATGTAATTGATAATTACGAGTTTACAGATATTGAATAGTAGAAGTAATGCTAACTATAGTAAAACCCATTAACTATTGGTGCAAGTAATACTAACACACAACGTTTTCATTTATATGACTTTACATATTTCTTCATATTATCCGATGTGGAACATTTTCTTATTATTATTATTGATAGTAACTGATATTATGCGTCAGGAATAGGAATCTAAATTGAACTTTAGGTATTGGGCATTGGTTGGGTTACTGTTCATCCTTCAAAACCTGAACCGGAGAGAATGATCGAGAGAGATTGAGGTGGATTGTGTGAGCGATGAAAGTTGCATGATTTTATCAAGTGTTTAATTTTCGGAGAGAATATGATAAAGAGAGATTAAGTCGTATTTCATTATCTTTAGCTAATTCATTGTTTAAGTTAATTATTAAGATATTTGATTCATAATTATACTGTATTTTTTTTAAGGCTTAATTGCATATTTCATTCTTTATGTTTATTTTAGTTTTCAAATTGGTCTCTTATGTTTTAAAAGTTTCAAGTTGATCCCTTACATTTTAAAAGTTTTAAGTTAGTCCAAAACGTTACTCACGTTGGAATAAGTTAGTCTCTTTCGCGACATGATATTGAGTTTAATAATACCAAAAAAATAAAAAAATTAAAAGGTTTTAAACTGATTTTTTATATAAGTTAAGTTCTATCATCCATATTGTCAACCCAAATCTTTAAATGTTAAGTGACGGAAGGGACTAACTTATTCCAACGTGAGTAACGTTTTGGACCAACTTGAAACTTTTAAAACGTTTTGGACCAACTTAAAATTTTTAAAACATAAGGGACCAACTTAAAAACTAAAATAAATATAAGGAATCAAACATGCAATTAAGCATTTTTTTTAAACTCTTGAGTCTGGTAGTTCTATAGGTCGAGGCCTTATGTGGAATATGACCCACAAAAGGAAAGATGGGAACTATGTGAATGACAAAGATAAGAAAATAGGGGTAATTAATGGATAATCAACCTCCTAATATATTTGGAAATGAATGATATTTATTATTTATTATTTTGTTTGTAGGATAAAAAAGTAATAGATTAAAGCGAAGCAAGGTGGTTCATTCCCTCCAGAGTTAGTTGCTGCCTTATTTCTCAATGATACACCACATGTATAGAAATTAGTTAATGCCTTTTTGATTTTGTGCATATGCCTTTATATGCATTATATCCTACAATTCTCTGTTTATATCAATCATTTTTGTGTGTATGCCTTTCTTTCTGAAAAATTCATAAGCACTTATCATGATAAGAGCTTGTGCTATAAGTTGTTAATCCAAACAGGGCCTAAATGTGACACCTCTTCTTGTAGTGATTTGAATTGTTTTTCAACATGTCGTGAAATGTCAAGGCCAACCATCATCAGTACTTTTGTTTAAGTTCTTAACCATGTGTTGGAATGTAGATCATTATTATGAACAATTTTACTCCAAATGATGATACTAATTCCAAGATCAAGATCACAAGAACAATTGAGTCATCAGTTGTAAAGCTTCACTAATCCTCTTTAGGGTGTAAAGTTGGATTGTGGGGTAGCCAAAGTTTGAACAGGTTGTCCAATACTTGTAAGGTCACGTAGACTAGAAATGCATAAAAGAGAGCATAGTCTGGGAGGGTATCTCAGACACTATTGAAAAATCTCATAGTTTGTGGATAATGGACTATCCCAGTTAGCGTAAAATAGGATAACTTATTTATGTCATCTTCTTTATCCATTAACTCATTTATTTGATAGTTTAGAAGCAAGCAAAATCATCCAATCTCTTCTTGTATCAAATTCATTTTGATACATTCTTTAAATCACCATATCTGAAGATCTTCTCAAAGTTGAAAAGCAGCCAACATTTTAAAGGGTCACAAATATTCAAACCCCCCTTCTTTGTGACCATTATTGATTCTCCCATCCATCATAATTTTCTAGTTTGAAAATTGGTAGATCTTCAGAAAATTGTTTGAGGTTGTGCTCTCATTCGCCATTGTTGAAAGCTTGGAACGAATCAGAGATCTATGATACCGATTTATTCTCTTGTGTATTGTAATCAACAATTTTTTTTTTTTAATGGCAAAATATATTATATATAAATAGGGGATTAGATCCCAAGTATTACACCAAAAAGAAAGTAAAAATACACCAAAACACCTTGGGAAAAATCAACAACAATCAATTTTCCAACACCACCAACAAAGATCAAAAAAGCAGCCGACAATGATTTGTAGCATCAAAGGAGCAGATTCGCCCACCACTCAACTTCCGATAAGTCGGAGGAGCCACCCAAAAAAGCCTAAAAGAACATGCGTCAAAAAAACTAACTCCCGATCTCGAATCAAAAGTGATCGGCCCACCAGACTCCTGACACCAATCAATAAGGCACCCCTCAACTCACGATCCACCAGAACAGACACCTAAACCTGTCCAAACTTGGCCCACCATTATCCCGATGCCAAATTCAAAGACATAGAAAAGCTGGAATAGCAGCGCAAATCGAACCAGCTCGAACAAAAACAAACCAAAACAAGCCACAAAATCCACCTGCATCACCACCACACTAGAAGCACCACAACGAGCACCGAAACCGCGCCACCCTCTGAACCACCACAACGTACCCCAACAACACCACCAGAGATCTACAAAAACCACACACGAACACCCAAAGCACAACAAACCTGTACCAACAACAAGCTAATTACTATACCATCTTTCCTCGCGAAGGAGATAAACCACCAACCATCCAGAGACTAGATCCACCACAACTGCACGACCCTTAGCAGACCTAAAGAACACCGCCGACCAAAAACTGACGACGAGGGGAGGCTAGGAAAGTGCATAGAAGCTTGGACAATCTGAAAGAAGGAATAGGAACCAAAATCCGCCCGCAGGTAACCAGATCAAGCCACCTTCATTGAATGAAACACAGACACCCACCCAATCTCTGATCAAACAAGAACACAAAAACAAACAAAACGAACAAAATGCAACACACATAACAGAAACAACCTAAACCAACATGGATGAAATAGTTCTGTAAGTACGATTGAAGACTGCTTCCGCTAACACAGAGCGACTACGTACCAAACTCTTTCGAGCACGATCCGGCGAATAAAATCCACACATATAAAACAGAACTTTAAGCACCGGAACAAAATCTAGAAAAACCAGATTCCAAAACAAACAAAACCATAGTACAATACGAGCAAAAACGACACGAACACACAACCAGAAAAAGCGATACAAACACACAACCAGAAGACAAAAAACACAAAACAATAGAGTAGACATCGACGAATCAGCGAACCAACAGGATCTCCCACAAAAAACCACGGCAAAACCGAACAGAACCCAAGCACAAACGCAAGATACGCGACCAAGGGAAGCTCAAATCCAGAAACACACAACCCAGAGGCTCACGCGTACCTCTATCTTTACGTTTCCTCTGACGCGGTCAGTGTTGTTCTAGTCAGAGAAACTCCGTAGGGACAAAAACCAGTATACTTCACCAGTAAAGCTCTGCTACGGCTAGAGACGAGATACCAGAAGATCGAAAAGGTGGCCCTCGCTCTCCTTACAGCAACACGAAGATTGAGGCAGTACTTTTTGGCTCATACAGTTGTAGTTCGGACCGACCAACCCATCAGACAAATCTTGGGTCGCCCTGACGTCGCTGGAAAGATGATGAAGTGGTCACTCGAATTATCTGAATTCGATATACACTACGAATCCAGAAAGGCACTAAAGGCGCAGGTGTTCGCAAACTTCTTAGCCGAAATGACCTTCCCCGCGGAGGAAAACACGGAAGAATGGACCGCTTCGTGGACGGATCTTCCAATTCTAAAGGAAGCAGAGCCGGGGATAATCGTAGAAACAGCGAAGGTATCATCATAGAAATTTCCCTAGGTTTATCTTTTCCTATGACTAATAACACTGCAGAAAATGAGGTCTTCTTAGCCGGCCTACGGATCTCCCAGGATCTAGGAGCCATAAAGGTAAAAATCTTTACTGACTCTCAGTTAGTGGCTTCCCAAGTTACTGGCGAGTACCAGGCCCGAGAACGCGTGAGCCTGAGGGATCTCCTTCTGGATGACCTCCTGGTGTGACTCGGAGATCTGACGCTAACTGAGGGCCGAGAGGATCTGGAGCGTGAGTGGCGAGGGCTCCTTCCTCTTCTACTACGTGTTGGGGAAGGAGTTCGTCTATTTTGGACCAATGGACGTGCTTGCTCTAGATCCATCAGGTGTCGGTTCAGTTCCTCGATTAACGACGTCTATCATTGAACCGTGCGGAGAAGGTTGATGACGAGGGCACCTGTCGGCGTGGCGTCCTCCGGTGTCTCAGTAGGTCGTAGGGGACCTTGTAAAGGCCTTTCATCAAGAGGAATTATTTGTACTGGTTCCTCTTGGCGTGTACCCACAAGAGAAGTTTAAGATGTCATTCCGTCCCGTTGAGGGACACGAACTTCACTTCGTATCTGTGAGTTGGCACTGTTGGCAGCCATGGTAATTTTTTGGAAAGCTTTGATTTTTAGTAGTGTAAAAACAGGGAGAGCTTATATTTCCCACAAACGGCTCCACTAATCGTACCTAATCAGAAGGTGATTGTCGGTGTCTTTAAATGCGGTGGTTGAATGCTTCAAGAGTGCTTCTTGGCATAGTTTTAAAAACCGGCTTGAACCGGCCGGTCAAACCGGTCCGACCGGGAACTAGTGACTATGCTGGGTCGAGCCGCACATCGGATTGGCCATGTAATTCGACCGGTGAGACTCGCTGAAAACTGGTTAAAACCGGTGACTCGGCCGGTCTAGGAGCCAACCTGGTTCAATTAATTATTATTTTTTAAATAGCGGCTAAGTTATCTTTGAATGCTCTTGTAATTAATCTTTAATTCTAATTACTACTCTTTAAAGCTAATTACACAATTTCCTATTGTCATGCACCAATACAGACGCTATTAAATGCATTGACTCTTATTATTTGTTTTGAAAATTTTAGAATTTAAAGAAACTGGTGGCTATGAGGATCAAACCCTGCACCATTGATAAGCAAAAAGTATAACTTTGCCACTGCACCATGTATTTGTTTGGGATAAACGTTGAAATAAAGTTTTTACATAAATATATGGGCAATGCTACAATTAATTGATAGATCACACTTGTTTTACATTAATTAAAGCAAGAAATTAGTCAAGTAATTAAAATTAGTAAATGTTGTATTCAATACTCTCTCAATTACACATTTAATAATTTTGTATTTGATATTTTAATTGGTTATGTTTTATCTTTGAAATTTCTAATTTATTTTGGACTTTATAATATCTTGTCTTAGTTTAATTATTTTTACAACTTTTAATTAAAAAAAATGAAAGAAAATAATAGACTTTTTTTACGGAAAAAATTTGGATACAACTTTTACCTTTGAAAAAAATTGGATACAGCTTTGGAAAAAAAATCACGGAAAAAAATTCAAGAAATTTTTGATTTGATCATTTCAACTTGATTTGATCATAAAAACAAAAATAAAAATTCAAGAAATTGAAAGGAAAGGAGTTTGTGTATATTTATATATGGGAAAAAGCTTTGCTTTTGAGAGAGTATTGAATATAGCATTTACTAATTTTAATTACTTGACTATAGCACCCTAAATATATTACACTCTCTCAAAAGAAATACATAAATATATTACACGTACATTTTTGTCACATTATTAATTTTTTTAAAACAAATTATAGTTGACTATAATTTTTTTTGGTTAAGTAGCCGCTAGAGCTCACACATTTTAAATGTGAAGAAGTGAGGTGTCCGGGGTTCGAACCCCGACTCCTACATATAATATGCAATATCTCTACCAACTGAGTTAAGCTCACGGGGATTGACTATAATTTTTTAAGTATATAAAACACATCCTATATTAATATATATGTAAAAGCAAAGATATTTATAAATAATATCATTATCATTAAATTAAAGGTATTTATAAATTCTATTTTAGCACAATTCAATAAAGATAATTTTTGCATAACCACCGAGTTATACAAACGAGTCATCCGGTTTAATCTGATTCAGTCATGCGGTTCAACTTGTGACCTAGTGGTTTGACCAATGACTCAGTGACCCACTAGCCTTACCGAGTCGATCACCGAGCCGGTTTTTAAAACTATGCTTCTTGGAATGGTGGGGGTGTGTGTACTTGCAGGCACTCCAACGCTCAAGTCAGTAGAGATTAGAGAATGAGGGTTTATAGAGAAGATAAATTATTAACTGTCCCCTATATATAGAGGTGGATGGCTGCAGAGCCGTTGTAATGGCACACCTGCGTCCGGCGGTTACGAAATCGTGGGAAGTGTAACCGCTAGAGTGATAATTGCGAGAACGTGCGAAGAGACGTTGCAGTTCGTTTGAACCGGTCTCGCTTGCTCCTTGCACCCCCTTTGCGGGGAAAGAGTGTGTCGCAAATAATATTGTCAAACGTGGTGTTTGAGCTTGAATTGTGTTTCACCTAAATAAATGGATCTAAGATCCTTTTGACCAGTTCAGAACAGAAATCATGCAAGCATAAAACTTTATACTCATTCTATATGAAAAAATGATTTTATTTATAAAAAATCCTAAAACGTGTTGTACTCGTACATAATTATGTTCTTTTTACAAATTGTACATAATTATGCTGTGACTCCGATTATGCATTAATATATATGTTTTTCATTTTAAATTTCCCCTTTCTATCATCGAAGGTTTAAAAGATAATTACAAAATTAATTCTAATGATTAGCAAGTTTTTAATATTATCACTCTATTAAGTGGGTTAAAGGAACGAACACAACCCATAAATCTACTTAAGAGACGTTTAATAATTATTTTAAAAAATATTTAATTGTTTTTAGCACTAGATGTGCTCTATGTACTATAAAATCCTCAAACTATATCATATTTGTTACATGCAAAGAGATAAAAATATGGTTGAAACTCTCAAGTTTGTGTATGTTATGATTTTATTTCTTTCCCTATTTCTTTTTACAAAGGATGTTGATGGTGGTGAGTTATTTTTTCATCCTTTTAATATTTCTTTCTGGAGTTTTTAGTTTGCAAACAATTTTTTATTTCATTTTAGTATTATTATTTTATTCTCTTTTTCCATTGCAGCATTTGTTAAATGTGAAACTGTTGATGATTGTCCAAAACATGACGGGTTTCGCAAGTATGAGTGCGTTAACAATTGGTGTAGATTAACTGGACTATACTGATGATTGTATGAGTCCTAGACCAAGAAAGTATACTTATGCCCTTGCAGGGAAGAATAATTCCGTATACCAGAAAAAAAAAATCTATGAAATATAACTTACACTAGAATGTTATGTAATTTCAATTTATATATTCTACAAGCACCCAACATTTTTATTTTTTTATTATCTTATTGTAATTTTATAGACCTTGCCATTATGGCTTTGTACTCTAAAATGTTGGTAATAAAATGACACAAGATAAATAAAAAATATTATAATTAGATTGTTTTATTTGAAGGGAAATTGCAGAGGCATACAAATTAACGCAATAGAAAATTAAAATTTATATTTTAATGGATCCTTATGAATGGTCATGAATCATGGATTGTGTAATTACCTCTTATAGTGCATAACTTTTGCAGACGAAAATAGGAAGAATCATGAATATTTCACGAACAACGATGACTTTATATAGTGCACACAAACTGAATCCGAGTGGCAATAGGCTGCATCCAGTGTGCTAGATGAACAAACATAATTGTTGGAAACACTCGTCTTTCATTATTCCGTATTTGGTGTATTCATTGTCTTAAACCTATAAAAGCGTATAAAAACTGGACGTAGTAGATTTCTGGAGTACTATACTAATATAAACAATAATTTTATCAAATTTGGGGTTTTTATGATTGATTTCTTGCAAAATAAATCGATAAGTGCTATGAAAAATAACGCTATTTTAGCATATCAAGTATGTAAAAAGTGGATTGTATAAGGTTAGTATTTGCACTAAACATCATCAAAAGACTAAACATTTCATAGTGTTCGTAATTTAAATATAAAACACATTCATAAGAAAAAACATCATTCCATTGTTTATAAGAATCATTCCATTTTTTTTTTACATTTTATTGTAAAAAATAATCAAAATTCTCTATTATGAATAATTGATGTAGACAAGCTGACAGCGCGAATCGAAGACGAAGTGGCACACAAGAAAGATTCAGTCGGAATGGTGGATGTTTTGCATCCGGTGTCCGATTGACCCGAATTATACTTTTTCATCTGATGTCCCGAAATAGCCTTTTAATATTTCAGCATTTTCTAGAACTTTCTATTTTATTTCGTTTTTCTATTTTTCGGCCCATACGGGCTTGTTATTTCTTTTAGTATTTAAACAGAACTTATGCAGCCTAAGAGGCACTTTTTGATTCAACAAAAATATTCGAGACTTTTCTCTCAATTCTGATGGATTCTGAAAAGGAAAAAACTTAGGTACAATTCTTTAGGTGTTTTTCGTATGGTTCTTAACTAAATTCACCATGATTCCCTTAAATCCATAATTCTCTCAAAGTTTGTTATCTCTAAAAATATTGTATTTTTAGTTAAGAACCATACGAAAAGCACCTAAGGAATTGTACCTAAGTTTTGTCCTTCTGAAAACCCTTATTTGATAGGTTTGTCGCTTGCAACCTCTCTGTTTATCTTTTATGTTTAGCGCTTGCTAACCCTTGCTTCCGTTCCGCGTCAGTAATCAAAATTCAGAAAAAATAAATTTTATTTCGTCGACGTTTTTGATAAATAAGATTCAATTATTATAACGATAGGTGATAGAAAATAATTTTTTTCTTTAAAAAATAACTCATTTAACTATTAATTTAAGGATTTGGTGTACCAATACACTTAAAAATTTAAGGTATACCATAAAATTTGCCTTGTTCAAGAGGTGTTAGTTTAATAGTTTAAGTTTGACTTTGTAATTTTAAGAGATAAAGTTCGAATCCCACCTGAACGTGGCTGTAACATGGTTATTAGCACCAATGTTATAAATAAAATTTCCTCTTACTCAATTTTTTTTTATTATAAAAAAAGCTTATGTGTTATACTCCATCCGTTTCAAAATGAGTGTCGTTTTAGCCAAAAAATTGTTTTAAAATGAATGTCACTTTCAATTTTCAATGCAATAATAATTTTTTCTTTTCAATTGTACCCTTCAATTAATAATATATACACTACTTTCAAAGTGTTATTTTTTCTTTAATGAAAAAAAATCAATAGTTGATTAGGATAATTTGGTAAAATAATATCTCTCTTTCTTTTAATTAATGTATTTCTTAATATGTGTGTAAAACCTTAAACGACGTTTATTTAGTATCTATATAGATACTAAATAATAATAAGATCCTTTCAAAAAATATAATAATAAGATAAAAATATATGCAAAGCATTGACATTTTGTTTAGGTCCATACTTTGCTCATTGACATTTTATCAATTGCCAGCACTGCGATCATTGACATTTATATTTGCATCATGTCATTATCATTATGCGTCTATATATATTGTCATTGCTTTTCCTTTATTTTCTCACAGCATAACCTTCCTTGATTTCAAAAACAAATGATTCCTCCACAACTAATAACTTGACTATTCCTTTGTTTCACCCAACCTTACTATACCTAAAATGACAAAATCTAGTTACATAGATGCTGCATTTCGTTCTTCAAGGAGCAATGAAGCTTACTTTTTCGTCAATGATAAGTATGTGTTATTAGATTATACTCCAGGAAGTGCCTCCACTGATAAGATTTTGTGGGGGCCTACTCTTGTTCGTGATGGGTTTAAATCACTTACTCACACAATCTTTGGAAGCTATGGAATTGATTGTGCATTTGACACTGAAAACAACGAGGCATTCGTCTTTTATGAAAACTTTTGTGCTCTCATCGACTATGCTCCACACTCCGACAAAGACAAAATTATCTTAGGTCCTAAGAAAATTGCTGACACGTTTCCTTTTTTCAAAGGAACCGTGTTTGAAAATGGAATAGACGCTGCATTCAGATCGACTAAAGGCAAAGAAGTTTACTTATTCAAAGGAGACCAGTATGCTCGTATAGACTATGGCACGAACAGTCTTGTTCAAAGTATTAGGAACATTAACCAAGGGTTTACTTGTTTCCGAGGCACAATCTTTGAATATGGAATAGATTCAGCTTTTGCTTCTCACAAGAGGAATGAAGCTTACTTTTTCAAAGGAGAATACTATGCACGTGTGGCCTTTACTCCAGGCTCATCAAATGACAACATTATTGGTGGTGTGCATCGTATAGTTGACTTTTGGAGAGCTTTTCCCATTAAGGATTAATGGTGAGCTTCGTGACAATGATCAACATGCTAAAACCCAACAAACTTTTAAAATTATAAGATATTATGATAAGTAAGAATAAAGCTTCTTGTTTTCTACGTTTGTTTTTCTCCTTGTAACTAATGTAATATGAGAAATCCTAGGAACACTCTCTTTCTAGTAGTCTCTCTAACATTTAGTTTTTTATTGGATGAAACTCGTGTGAGTCTCATCATTTTATGTGGGATCCATTTTCAAAGTTTGTTACTCATATGAATTTCATCAAATAAAAAAATGAATGTTGGAAAGAGAATGTCCATAACACTTCTCATGATATGAATGTGTGGTTGTTTGCTTTTGTTCCATGATGTATTAAAAGTTTGGTTTCTCTTTGTTTTCGCCGCATTTAATAAAAAAATGTTATTTTGTTTGATATTCGTTCTGAACAATGTTGTTGAAGTTATTTCTATAGATATTTCATTTGTAAGTAAAATAAACGATTATTCTTTTGGGCCCATTTTTACAAGCTCAAACTAGTTAAGCCCAAATTCACATTTGGGTCAATAACTACTTACACACACCTTCTCTGCGAGGCGGGTGCTCGTAGCACCTCAAGAGACCCATTCAAACTGAATGGTGACATCTCCTCCATGTTCCGAGAATCCCACCTCGATTGTTATAATTCCCTCATTTCCGTAACCGTCATGAGTCATGTTGTGCTTTACAACGACTCCTGCTCCTTGTTAGCCTATATTTTCAGATAGAAGGTTTAAATGCGGTCCAACTGAGGTTGACTTTATACTTGAAGAAATAGATATTATTTCTCGAGTACTTAGTCGAAATTGGACTCACCAAAGGCGTTCAGGACATGCGTTTCGGTTCAACCGGCAAAAATGTATCGAAAACGATTGTGTTTTGGATATGATCGAGCCAACGGATATCTTCAAGGAGCGTGTGCCTAAAGCTTGAATCAGATGAATATCTACGGTTCGATGTTAGCAGTTGGGGTTTCAAATTCTACGTAGGTAGTTTATTTTCTATTAGTATAAATAGTATTTTTTTCGTAAGAGAAACATGTCACAATCAAATCATACAAAAAACTTACACTCAAACTATCCGCATTCAAGAGAGAAACAAGTCACAAGTTGCAATGTATGAATCTGTGTACCAATTTACATTCAATCAATGCAATTTAAGTTTGTTTTCTTAAGTGTTTTTTGCAGTCTATTTGTTTACTTCAAGCAATACTATTTACTTATATTTCGAAAGTGACTTTGACGGATTTAACTAAGTTAAATTCGATAACCTTTTCCAATATCTTCTTAAATAATTGAAGAACATTCATGAATTTATGGGAAAGTAAAAGTACAATATGTCCTTAAGATTTACTGGTTGATCCTGCAAGTAACAATTTTTTAAACCAGCGGTTGTTTACCAAAAATTAGTATAAACAAATTGGCATGCCCAGTGGGACCTTTTGTGCATTTACTTTAGAAATTTTTACTTCTAAAAATCCACTTGATCAAAATTATTGGTTTATGTTATGTATGCTATTAAGAAGTAAAAAATTACTTCCTGAAATGACGCGCCCTGTGAGCCACGCTAATGTTTCGACGAATGTCGCTGGCACGTCAGAAAGGGTAGGCAATTAGCCGGCCCCATCGGTCGGCACACAATCAATTCCATCTAGTAGTACAAATCTGGCGTTAGCATCAATAGGATCAACAGTCCTGGCTCAAGAGTCTTCGCCTGCACATGCAGCGGCTTCGATAACCGCTCCAATTTCGCAAGCCATCCCAGTTACGGGAAATTTGTCAACTTATAGGTCTATGCCATATGGCATGCCATCTTCCCTGATGCAAGGCCTATACACAAGTCCATCCACTTTTTCAGAGAATGTGAATGTACCGTTGCCCCAATTGTTTGACCCTGGGGCAAGCGTTCCCTTTCGAACGCCCTAACAATCATTGACTAATGCTTCCTTAGTCTCCCTAAGGCAACAAATGGAGGATAGTAATCATGAAATGGGCAATCAAGTGACACAGCAAATTGGTACAATTATCAATCCGTTAATTCAAGATACCAATAACAGTTATCAAGCGTTGTCTGCCCAAATGGAACGGATCGCCAATTTCTTTGGCGCGCCTCCAGTGCGGAATATACCGGTGGCTCAAAATCAAAACGCAAGGGAGGGAGAAATCCCTGTAGAGGTCGTAGATAATCAAGTGCCCAGAAACTTGGCACAACAACAACAACTGGTACAACCACAGGCTCGAGAGGAGCCTGAGAGGATCCCAATCATGGTAAATAGACACCAAGACGCAGACCAAGTGGTCATGCAAGCCCGTCGAAATAATTACGAGGGCCAAAACAACATAGCAAACGTAGTCGAAACTTTGTTAGCCCAGAATGGTTTTACCATGGGTCTAGATAGGCTGAATTTCGTATCGGCTTTATCTGAATACGTCTTAATGTCTGAATTACCCAGGAACTGGAAAATCCCAAAGTTTTCTAAGTTCGCAGGGCAGACTAATGAATCAACAGTCGAACACATCGCCCAATATTTGATGGAGGCAGGCGATATAGCGAATAATGAGAATTTGAAAATGAAGTATTTTCCGAGTTCTTTAACAAAAAACGCCTTTACTTGGTTCACAACATTGCTTCCTCATTCCATTTTTAGTTGAAATCAGTTGGAGAAGGCTTTCCATGAACAATTTTACATGGGTCAATCGAAGATTAGTTTGAAAGAACTAGCCAGCGTTCGACGCCGAACGCACGAGTCGATTGATGATTATTTGAATAGGTTCCGACTCCTTAAGGCTAGGTGTTTTACCATAGTGCCTGAACATGAATTGGTCGAGATGGCCGCCGGTGGCCTTGATTATTCAGTACGAAAGAAATTGGATACCCAATACCTTAGAGATATGGCACAATTGGCTGATAGGGTCCGGCAAGTCGAAAGGCTCAAAGCCGAAAAAGGCAGGACGAGTAGGTTCCCAAAAAAGGAGAAAATAGCCTACGTAGACACGGGCGACAGTGACCCAGATTTCGATTGGGGGTCGGATACTGTCGAAGACAATGAGATTAATTTGGCAGAATTAAAAGATGGGCCGCCTTATGCGTGTAAATTATTATGGCCATCGAATGGAAAAAATCCTGAAGAACCTAAAAATGATAAATACCCCCCTAAGACATATATGTTTGATGTTTTGAAGTGTGACGAAATCTTTGAACTCTTAGTTGCTGATGGCATAATAATAGTGCCAAAAAATCTAAAGCTACCTCCTTTAGAGCAACGGAAAAAGAGGGGATTTTGTAAATTTCATGGTTTCTTAGACCATAATTTGTCTCGTTGTACTCGTTTCAGGGACTCTATGCAAAAAGCTCTCGATGAAGGGAGATTGAAGTTTGGAGATGAAACCAAACAACCAATGCAAGTTGATGCTAACCCCATGAAGAAAGTTGATTCCATGTACGCCGAAGTAGTTGATGTGAACATGGTCGACGTCTTTGGAGCGGTGAGCACGGGAATCCCTACGGGGGCCAGAATGTCCAAGGAAAAGGTGCCAGGAAATGCTGAGATGGCTACTGAAAGCCACCCATTAGAAAATGCAGAGGTTACTGAAGGCCAGCTGGCGGAAAAAATGACAGAGGCATACCCGAAAGCTGATGAAGATTTAATTGACTTCCTCAACAGGTGCAAAATTTCTAACACAAATGTTATGCTCTACCCTAGATGCAGCGCGGTTTTTGACAAAGAAGCTGCAACGTCTATAGAGGGTTTTCAGCCAAGGCCAAAGAGGAAAGGCGGTTGGACCGATAGCCGTCGAAGGTTTGGTTTTAACAAAAGAGGCGTTCCCTATATGATGGGGTCTGCAGAGAAGGATGCCAATAGAAACCAGAGGAAAGCTTTCAACCCTCCTGCAAAAGCTCCAACAGACACATGGGTGTTTTCCGGCGGAAAAAAGTCTGGCCATTCTGCTCCACCGACCAAGTGGGTGAAGAGAATTGTCACTACTCCCAACCAGAAGGAAGCATCGAACCCTAATCGATATGCTTACAACAACAATTACAAAGGGAAGCACCCCATGACCAAGACATAATGGCGTAGGTATCAATGCCAGAAAAAGGCAGATGCCTCGAAAGACGTAATTGATACTGGCAAGGCCGGAGGAAAACAGTTGGCAGTTTTCGAAATGGTTAAGAAACCAGCCACTGAAAGAATTTTTCCCCCTTTGTCGACCATTATGCAATAGTCCCCAAAGGAAGACGACGAAATGACTTCCAATTTTTATGACTCTGGGCATAGTCTCGATATAATTTGCAACGTCGTGTCAATCTTACCAGTTGAATATGATGTTACCTCTGAGGTCAATGACGTAGAAATCGACTTCACAGAGGAGATGGCTACCCACAAGCCATTATGCTACTATGGAGAGGAGATGGTTTGGTGGAGAATATAGAGGCAGATCAAAGTTACTTCTTGGCTGAAGTAAATAACATTAACAAGAGTAATTTCGACAAACATTTGGCGAATATTTCACCATGTACATCTCTTGGCCCCAAATATGAGGTTCAAGACAAAGAGATGTTTTCCATGAGGTTGCATCCGAATGTTGGTTTCGTTTGGGAGAGGGAAGTAGTTGATCAAGGATACGTGGTGGTTGATCATGGAGAAGCCTCCTCCAAAGAAGACAATGTGCTCAAGACAAGAGCTTCAACCTATAGGAAGAAGACACACAGTCCTACTCCAACTTGTCCTACATATGTGATCCCACCAACTGGGTGGGATGTAGACGAGTGAACCATGTCTGTCCCCAGTTTTTGGGATAAAATTATGGCCTATGTGGCCGAAAACAAAGTACATACGACCAAAGAGACCAAAGGTTAGATTGCATATATGATGACGAACCTTTAGGCTTCGAAGAAGATCCGCTAGGATCTGCCACAAAGATGAGAGCGCAAGACCCCTTGGAGGAAATGAATTTAGGGAACGACCCTATTAAAAGGCTGACCTATGACAGCGCAAAGGTCACCAAAGAATTCAAAGAACGAATTGTGGAGCTCCTAAAAGAATATAAGATTGTTTCGCTTGGGATTACAATGAAATGCCGGGTCTAAGACGAGAAATGGTGGAATTGAAATTACCTATTTGACCAGATAAGAAGCCAGTAAAACAGATTCCTAAAAGGTTCGCCCCACAAATTCTGTCAAAAATCAAGGAAGAGATCGAAAGACTCTTGAAAAGCAAGTACATTAGAACTGCCAGGTATGTAGAATGGTTGGCAAATATAGTCCCTGTTAAAAAGATAAATGGTACTATTAAAGTCTGTATTGACTTTAGGGATTTAAATTTGGCCACTCCCAAAGATGAATACCCTATGCCCGTGGCAGAAATGCTAGTTGATTCGGCGGCAGGATTTGAATATTTTAGTATGCTAGACGGTTACTCAGGATATAATCAAATTTTTATTGCTGAAGAAGATGTATCGAAAACCGTCTTTCGATGCCCAGGCGCCTTAGGTTGTTATGAATGGCTGGTCATGCCATTTGGCCTAAAAAATGTCGGGGCTACATATCAGAGAGCGATGAATTCTATGTTTCATGATTTCATAGGAAAGTTCATGCAGGTTTATAAAGATGATATAGTGGTAAAATCATCTTCAGAGGATGATCACCTGAATCACCTTCGCCAATCATTCGAAAGGATGAGGCAATATGGGTTAAAAATGAATCCTTTAAAATGTGCGTTTGGTGTTTTTGCAGGTGACTTTTTAAGTTTTGTTGTGCATAAAAAAGGAATCGAGATCAATCAAAATAAAACCAAAGCAATCATGGAGACTAAAGCTCCTTCAACAAAGAAAGAATTGCAATCCCTGTTAGGAAAGATAAATTTCCTCAGAAGGTTTATCTCAAATCTAAGTGGCAGGGCGTAGACTTTGTCGTCACTACTTCGTCTGAAGAAAGACGATATGTTCAACTGGGAACCAGAGCATCAAAAAGCTTTTGAGGAGATTAAATCATATTTGGCTAACCCTCCTATCCTTTCGCCTCTGCTTAGAGACAAGGGTATAAAGTTGTACATAGCAGCATCTGAATGTACTATAGGAAGTATGCTAGCTCAAGAGGATGAAAATGGCGTAGAAAGAGCCATCTATTATCTTAGTAGGGTATTGAATGACACCGAAACAAGATATCATCTGAGCGAGAAATTGTGTCTTTGTTTGTATTTCTCTTGTACAAAACTAAAGCATTATATAAAACCTTTTGACGTTTATGTTTATTCTCATTTCGATATAATTAAACATATGTTATCAAAACCGATTCTACACAACAGAGTTGGTAAATGGGCCTTGGCACTCACAGAATACTCATTAATTTACAAATCGTTAAAGTCCGTTAAAGGCCAAATTGTGGCCGATTTCATTGCTGATCATTTGGTGATCGAACCATCAGTGAAGGGTGCTAGTGATCAACTTTGGAGACTCTATTTCGATGGATCTAGCCATAAAAATGGCACCGGGATTGGAGTGGTAATCATTTCGCCCGAAAACGTCCCAACAACATATAAATTTCGACTTAACCAGTTTTGCTCGAATAATGAGGCTGAATATGAAGCCTTGATCGCCGGTTTAGAGATTCTGCTCGAACTGGGGGCAAAAAGCGTTGAGATAAAGGAATATTCGGAATTAGTGTTAAAGCAATTAACGAAAGAGTATAAATGTGCTAAAGAAAGCCTGATTATGTATTACTCCGCCGCAAACGCATTCCTCAAACGGTTCACCCATGTAGCAATACAACACGTTCCTCGGACGGAGAACCAAGAGGCGAATGACCTGGCCCAGGCAGCTTCAGGCTACAAAGTTTCGAAAGAACAAATGCAGGAGCCCATCGAGATTAAGAACAAGTACAGTTCGAGGGAAGCCCCTCCTAAGAAATTGTTAATACAAAAACTTGGGGGGGCAGGAGTGCCCTGTGGACACACACAAGGTGCGAATTTGGTCAAAATTTTTGTTATTAACAATTTAAATGACAATGATTGGCGAAAACCAATAGTCAGTTACCTAGAAAACCCCGACGGGACAACTTGTCGGAAAATAAAGTATAGAGCTTTAAGTTATGTAATTATGAGAGATGAGTTGTTCAAAAAGACTCCAAAAGGAGTCCCACTCAAATGTCTGGGGGAAACAGAGGCGTACACAACTATTTCCAACACTTATAGTGGGGCATGTGGAACACACCAAGCGGGCCATAAGATGAAATGGCTTCTATTTCGACAAGGGGTGTATTGGACAACTATGTTGAAAGACTGCATAGAATTCGCCAAGAGTTGTTAAGAATGCCAAAAATACCTCGGGATTCAACGAGTACTGGCCAGTGAGCTACATTCGATAGTCAAGCCTTGGCCATTCAGAGGGTGGGCTTTAGATGTAATTGGAGAAATTAAACCCAAATCATCGAAAGGACATAGATACATTTTGGTTGGGATAGATTATTTCACCAAATGGGTAGAGGCAATTCCATTGTCAGATGTCACCCATGAAGTGGTCATAGAATTCATTCAAAAATACATCATTCATAGGTTCGGTATGAAGGGATTTAAGAGAGGTTTTTCAAAATTTTATAATCCTCTTAGCGGAACAAATCCCATTGAAACGAATCTTGATTAAATCATTAATCACAAATCAAACAGAAACTTAAACACTTTAAGATTCAT
>Ga0228711_1005292_pt1 | contig 19676 bp, 10 predicted proteins | sample MedpolnodulmetaG_2_FD_177996 | JGI IMG/M metagenome (GOLD analysis project Ga0228711, IMG submission 177996) | Root nodule microbial communities from Medicago polymorpha collected in Santa Monica, California, United States - brown nodules | ecosystem: Host-associated > Plants > Roots > Nodule... | reverse complement strand
GTTGCAAAACATGAGAATAGTCTAGCAAACCTTGAGACATATAAAGTTTCGTTCTTCAAGGATTCCAATAGCAATCAACCATGAGAATAGGCGTGGTTGCTAGAGGAACACACTCACTGCACCTCGAAAGAGGCTTTGATACGCTAAAGAGAAACTTGTCTTTAGAAAGTAGGTCGAATATAAAGTTATGGTTTAGGGTTTGTTTGTGAAGGATTCGTCACTACGATGAACCAATAATCTCAAGGCACCTCTTTATTATTATTGTTATTTTCTTTCAAAACAAAAACCAAACCTTTTAACTTTTAAAATTTTCATTCTAATCATTGTTAAAAGTTAATTAAATTCATAACTCCCTGTTTGAATGATACTCTATTTTTACTACTTCGGTAGAACCGTGCACTTGCGGTTTTACTCATCATTAATCTAATATAATCCAACAAAATCAACTTATGAAGTGAAGACAATACAACTAAATTAACTACTAACATTTGTTGCTAAAAAAAAATATAATGTTTGTATTTAAATTTTCTTATTATTTTCCATTCATATATTATGTGCGCATAGTATTATTTGCATTTGGTTGATAGACTAAAACAATTTACATCTACAATGTTTCAAAATTAATCTCTTTTTTTAAAAAGTATTTATATTTAGATACACAACGTATTTTTTCTCTTCTTCAATTTGATCCTTAGATATAGTATTTAGATAATTTGCTACTATGAGATTATTTATTGGAAAGTATTATAGCCTTTGTATTAAAAACTAAGAATTCATAAAATAGTAAATGATATTAAAAACTACCACTCATTTGTTTCTGCATTGTTCTACGTTTGACTCGGTGTGGCAATACTTATTGAGGTGGTTGGGTTTCTCAACGGCCCTTCCTCTTGGTGTGATTGATCATTTTAATCAGTTTTCCTTAGATGATGGTACTGTGAAGGCTCGTGGTGCTATTCTTCAAGTTAACTGGTTTGCAACTACGTGGGAAATTTGGAAAGAAAGAAATAACAGGTTATTTAATGGCAAGCAAAGCTCAATTCTTCAGGTGGTAGATAAAATCAAGTCACTTGCTTTCACGTGGTTGAAGGAGAAATACCCCTACTCTCCCCTTCAATTTTCATGCTTGGTGGCTTAGTCCATTCACCATTTTGGGCATAGGTTGACTGTTATTTCTGTTTCTGTTTTTGCTGTTTTGTGCTTGTAAATATTGTTCTGACTTTGTTGTTTCCACCCTGGTACTCCTTGTGTTAGGGAGATTTTTTGATGTGGTAATATAATTCATTTTAGCCTCTTAAAAAAAATGTAAATGATATAAAAACAATAATTCAAACTTTATTTGTTTTTTCAGATGTATAAAAATTGTTAATTTAAACTCTCAATATATATTTTGGTCTTAACTCTTCAATTTTTAGCGCAATAAAATCATGATAATCTAAAGTTGATTTTGGTTAAACTGCTATTTTTTTGGGTATAATTTTGTGGGTTAAACTACTTATTTAAAATTCAAGGAGTACAACTATTAAATAAAATAAACCGTCCAAATCAGTAGAAGTTGTAGTACTACCACTGAATTATTCTCTCCTGAGTAGTGTCACAATTTTTTTTAAGGACGGCACAAAGTTTCAAATTCAACTTTTTGGTAAAACTATTTAAAAATTACGTATACTGTAGTCATTTTGGTGATATTAATTAATATGAGGTTAGCTCATGTTTTAAAGTTTAGATTTAATAAACTCTAGTACACTACTTTGGAATCAAGTTATTGCATGACTTCATGTTTGTTAGGAATGAAAATGAAAGCCTTAACTATTGAGATAGACCATATATATATATATATATATATATATATATATATATAATCAGATACTAGTACTATTTTTTGCTTAATTATTGTACATAATTGACTTTTGGTTTCAATTTGATGTTAATAATATTGAATTTCGGCTCTTACTTTACAGCGTTGATCAATTCATGTCTAAAATACGTAGACCTCAAATCACCATAATAGATGGTTCATGCTGATTTATATTTTATTTTTGTTTGATTCAATTGTTAACAGAGAATATTATTTAAAGATTATATGATAAAGATGTAAATGAGTTGGTCCTTTCAAAAAAAAAAAATGTAAATGAGTTGGTTCATAATTTTCTATATCCGGGTCACGATAATATTTGCTCTTGAAGAATGATGGCAGAGATTTTGCTTGAATTTGTAGTCATTCAAAGATAGTACTGTAGTATCTTGTTCATCTATTTTAATTTTAGTACACAGATATTTATATGCTAGTTATTATAAATTAAAAATAGTTGTCGATATCACTTTCTGTAATTTGTGATGAAAGAAGGAGTACATTAAATGCATTGAAAATGGTTGTGGCCTAACCTTCCGAGGCCCAGCCGCCCAATTATATCTAGCATTAAATTACGTGGACAAATTCAACTTGGTTTTATATGGACCGACCTTCATTGAATCCACAAAACATCAACCTTTATTAAAGAAGAAAAGGACTTCTTTAAATTTTTACTCCCTACTCCTTCTATTTTTAATTGTTTTAGAAAAATGAAATATTGTTTTGCATTTTAATCCACTTAGACTGAAAGGGACAGTTGGAGCCCATATTATATTACAAGTCAATCAAATTGTAAAAAAACTAAAATATACCTAAAAAAAAAACTAAAATGTAAACGATTCAAGTGGAGTTTAGATGAAACGGATGAGAGGCGATGAGATTTTAAGCAAAATCAGATAATTCGTCATTTAACTTACTTGTAAGTAACATTTTTGTTTTTTTTTTCTTTTTCGATTTCATTTTTTATGTTATAATCAGATAATACTTTCGTTCTTTTTATGAGATTTTTAAATGATATTTGAATTTTTATGTTTGTACGTTGAAAATTTTGGTTTGTCTATGACCTTGATGGATTTTTATAAGCCTTTTTTTTATGAATTTTTTGATTTTATTTTGATAAAAAAATGATATCAATGTTGACATTTTATAACATATAAGACTAAATCATTGAAAAAAGAAAAAGATAAAAAACGAAAATGTTACTTAATTATTACTTAAAGAATTAAATAAATAAAAAAGATAAACTCACTTGAGTTGATCTAGTGGTATTGGCTTAGGACTTGAAAGTCTTCTCCTCTTCGATGTCTCAAATTTGATTCTCTTTGATGTTAATTTGGATGAAATAATTTAACTTCTTAAAAAAATAGCAAAAACATTACCCGAAATTAAACAAAGACAAATTATGTAATTTTACCGAGATTTTACGAGATAAAAAGTCTAGCTAAAAGAACAGTTTTATGGTACACTTGCAAGACAAGTGATGTTATGATATTTGAGGGGTGTGTGTCTCTATGTTTGCGATAAAATGCACATGAGAATAGGTGACTAGGTCACATGAAGTATCACTTGACATTTATAACTTTTTTCATATAATTTAACAAACTCAAAAAATATTATCAAAGTTTAACCAAATTTAGAGGTGTTAATTTTTTCTTCTTAGTAGTGTTCTTCGCTTCCACTTTCATGACTCTACTCACGTATTTTTGTGCGTAAGTGAAATACGTAACAAATTACACTGATTTTCGTTGTCTAATTAAAGGTGAAAATAGGTTAAGTCGGTCGGTAAAGGACTATAGCCTACATTTTTTTTTGACAAGGACTATAGCCTACATTAAGTTAGGCTATTGATGAGAACTCCAATAGCATTTTATTCCTAATAACATTTTAAATAAATAAAATCATAATTTTAGTGTTATCTATAACAAACAGTTTCCACGGGCATGTCTATTCCAATGAAGGGTACTAACTTCCATATGACGATGATATAGTACAATGTAACACAATAATTTTTTTTTTTGAAGGACACAATCATGGCATGTTGAGAACTAATAAGGGTCATCAAATTAATTCATGACGTTGTAGAAGACTCTTAGAAGAACATGTTAATATGAGTCCATCAATTTTTATTCATGTTAATTCTTCAAAGAACATGTTAGGGATTAAGTTGATGAAAGTGAGTAAACTAAGGGATTAAATTGAAAGTATAAGTTGTTAAAATAAAGTGACTTTGGTGATAGTGAATGATTAAATATATGAACCAATTTGACAGTTAAATAGAATCAAAAACCTCTTTGAAATGGTAATTTGGTCAATTTAGCGAGGATAAACAGACAATTTGTAACCACCACTAATGAGTGGAGAGTAAAAGGATAAATACTACTCAAATATCATTAGGATCGATGTTTAAGGCATGACAAAAATCAATATTAGTTATGTAATATAAAGAATAAATCAAGAAATAAGATAGTTCTCACGACAGTTCCCTTTAGAAGCAAGAGGATTACTTTGAATATTTCACTCTCTCTTTTCAAGGATGTGCACAAATGTATGACAATTCAAATTCTTTTATGCATGCTTGGATGCATGCAAAATAGGTTTAAGACGGGTTTTAGGCCTTTGATTGAGTTAGATGGGTGTTTCTTGAAGGAGTATGTTGGCGGACAACTTCTTTCTGATGTGCGACAAGATGGAAACAACCACATTTTGGTAATAACGCTTGTGAATGCAGTAAACAGAGAGAATTCGAAGTGATTTTTAACACTTTTGTATGAAGATTTTAGAGACTACGTTCAACATGGATCAAACTTAATTTTGAACATGCAAAAGGTAATAAATAATTAAGGGATCTATTTGATGGTGAGTGACATAATTCAGGGACCAACTTGATTTTTAATGAATAATTCAAGGATCGATTTGACAATGTAACAATTTGTAACGACTTACCTTTTTAAAAAAAGGCTAAAAAAATTCATAATTTTCGATTAAATTCGTCCATATACACATGGAAGCTGACTTGGAACTCCACGTCAGAGTTTAACGTGACACGTCAACATTGTTAATGACGAGGTGGGTGGAGTAAATAAATTGATTCAACATTATAAAGTTCAAGGACATTCTAGCTATTTTGATTAATATCGGGATGAAATTGATCGATTTGTACAAATATGAAAAAGTCTATTCACAGTTGAGATATATTAAAAAATGGATTTGGGTATTTTTAATACCCTCGATGATCAATGTGATGTATGCAACATAGATTTTAATTTATATGCATGGTCATATTTATATTTTTTTATCGAGTAGCTTAGATATTTAAAATTCACCTTTTAAAATGAATAAATGAGGTGTTTGAAATTCGATCTTTGATCTCTACATCTTATATTATGTAATATCCTTACCAATTGAGTTAAACTTATGAGAATTGCATGCATGTAAGTTTATTTTATTAAAATGTGATTAGTGTTTTAATTTGTGTATCGAACATGATTGTGTATAATTAATTCCAACACCCATACCTTTTATTGGTCCATTCCACTCATTGTAAAAGTATAATTAACAACAACAAAGAAAATTAGAATATATACTACATTGAAATTTAAAAACGACATAAAGGAGTATGTTTTTCTTTTTTAAAAAAACTAACAATAAAAAAAAGGAAAGGCAGTATATTTTTAGGGATCTTCTACGGTACACTCACAAAGTGAGGTGTACCAGTACTCTTCCTTCCTAATTTTATAAATAATGAACATTTTTTATGTAATAAATAACTATTTGTCAATATTTATATTTTATAGAACATCATTTCATAAGAAAAAACATCATTACGAGTGATAAAAATTCAAAAAAAAAATAATTTTATTTCGTTGACACTTTTGATGAATAAGATTTAGTTATTATAATTATAAATGATAAAAAATAATATTTTTCTTCAAAAAAATAACTCATTTAACTATTAATTTAAGTAGTAAGTGTACCGGTACACTCAAATATATTGGATGTACCATAGAATTTGCCATATTTTTATATGAAAAAGAAAAAAATTGAATTATGAGAGAAGAATGAATTTAACAACTGAATGGAACAGGTGGAAGGGAATCTATGCAAAACAATGTGAATGGACAATAATGGAGAGACTGTACCAACAAAATTTTGTCCATTACGTAATGAAAATGAAAAACAATGTTTTGTCCATATTATCCAATTTTGGGCACCTTAATCGATTGATTTTGATTGCAAAGTTTACAGGGTCAAAACGGGAAGATGAGTGCAAAGTTTAGAGGGTAAGAAGTAGGGATGGGAATAGGCTAGGATGAGTTAGACTTTGTAAGACCTAAGTCTGGCCTGCCATATTTTTTAAAGCCTACGGTCTCTTGTAGGCCTACTTTTTAGGGTTGAGTATGACCTTTTGAAAGCCTGATACGGCCTGCTAGCCTGTCTAAAAGCATATATCTTATGAACATTTTTAAATATACAATGTGATCTAAGTTTAAATGGATTAGCGAACTAATAGTTCAATTAGATTAAACTCTCATTTGATAATCAACATGAGGTTTTAGGGAATTCGACCATATATTGTATCATATTTCTATTCTAGTTTATAATAATACATATGCAAAAAATTAATGCATACTAATAAACCTTAAATTATCGAAAAAAGTTTACAAATTTATATTTTAATTCAAAATATAAAATACAATATAATAATAAATAATATTATTCATATTACTTAAATAGGCCGACCTAATAGGCTTTAAAAAAAGTTCAGGTCTTCTCTATTTAAGAAAAAAGCCTAGCCTGGCCTGTTTTAGGTTAGGCCGTAGGTCCCTGTAGGCTGACCTGACCTATTCCCATCCCTAGTAAGATGGGACTCTATGCTCTGGTCCAAAACATTTTTTCGATAAGGTTCTATTTTATTAATTTTGATCTCTACAAATATTTTTATTGATCCATTGAATCAGAAAAGATTAATATTGATTTAGTCTTTATTAATTTAGTTTTTGGTTACAAAATGTTCTTTAATTTAATTATTTCAAAGTCTAGTTAAACGTGTAGATAGAAATTTTACCAAAATCATCAAGGGCTAAAGACAAATAATTTTACAACAACAATTAAACTGTATTATGTTGAGTGGTGTCGGTTGTATATTCAAATGAAATCATGGTAGTTCTCGTGAGCTTAACTCAGTTGGTTGGACAATACATAAAAATATACAAAGTTTGAGTTCAAACCCCGGCCACTACCAAGAAAAATAAAATGAAGTCATGATATTCTATAAAACTTTTTAATTTTTATATTTTTTCAATAGTTTCTTTTATAATTCTTTGATTTCTTCATATGTTTGTCTTCAATGATATAATTATCTTTATTTGTTTTATTCGCTTCACTTCCCAATCTACATGTATTTTGTATGTATATTTAAACCATCTTAATTGAGTTTTTATTTTATTTTTTAACATATGTCGTACGATATTTCCTCAATGTCATTATATAGAGAGTTGAGGTAGCATCATCGAAAAATATTTGATAAATAATATTCTGAACCGCCCAGAAGACCAATCCTACGATGACAAGTGGACAGGAAGTCCTCCGAATCACGGTGCATCACCTGAGTGAGTACGCTAGTGCTAGTGCACCCCCACCTTACTGAAGCACACCCTCGTGCAATCTACGTCGCACACGTGACCTCCAACGGCCCCCCTGATAAAGCGCTGCATTTCACGGAAGCAGTTAGCGCATCCTTCCTGTATATAAGGGTGATTCTGCGTCACCCTCAAGATATGATTCATTTCCCACACATTTTAACACATTCAACCTCATTTCCTACACTGACTTGAATGTTGGAGTGCTAACGTGGCTGCAAACACCATTCGGTTCCACCGTAAAGATTTCGTCGCCACTGCACCAGACAGATCAAATAACAAAATATTTTACAAGGGTTAAGAATTTATTTGCCTTTCTCTTTTTACTCTCTTTAAATATAGGGAAATGCTAACGAGTGCCCCCGGGGCACTCTTTAAGACATTTAAAAGGTAACTTTTATTGAAAATCAATGTAATCAATACATTGGAAATTGAAATTTTTGACTTTTTTTATGGAACAATTTCTTCTTTTGGAATGCTTAAAGAGTGCCCCGGGGGCACTCGTTAACAAGACAATCAAATATATTGGTTGTTTTGTCTTGCATGTACTAGTACATCTTAAGCATGTGGCCGTAATTATTTCTTCATCTGGTAAAGTTGTTGTCATGTGACTGTAAGGTCACAGGTTCAAGTTCTGTAAACAACCTCTTGTGTAAAAATAGGGTAAGGCTGCGTACAATACACCAAATGGTGGGACCCCTTCCCAAACACTGCGTATGCGGGAGCTTCAATGCACCGGGTTGCCTTTTTTTGTTTTGTTGAAAAGACCTCATGAGCCTAACACGACACTTTTCTATCTCTTTTCTTCACCAGCAATTTACCTGTTCCCTCTCCCACGCATTCAATTTCAATGTTTCCTTCCATCCTTGTTTCTCTCTCTCCAAATTAGTGTTTACCTCGTTGGTATGATTGTCAAAAGGTGTTGTTGCTTAATAGTAGTTGGTTCCTTCATAAGAGAAAAGTATCCCCCACTCCTATGCCTTTTCAAATCCATTACCTTCCCCACGGGTAATAGAGAACCTATACGATGATACCAAGACCCCCGTTACATTCATCTAAGTAAAGATAGCAGCACCACCCTTTGATTCCATTTCAAGGATCCATCTAAATACTACACTCGTCTCTTAATTATCATAAACAATAAGATAAGATAATACTACTACACATATTTTTAAAATTATAAGCACCCTTCTTAGCAAAGCAATTAGTGGATAGTGATCTCATTTCCTTCATACACGGTGTGCTTTAAGAATACAATAATGCTAGTTATCGCGAATTTAAATTTCACGACTTATCCCGACGTGTGTTATCCACCAAGCCATTTTTGTTAACTTTCATATTTACATAATAACTCTCCCCATGAATTTCGCTAGGCCTGCTTCTCATTGGTGCATTGGTGTTTCATTGTGTATTCGGGAAAACATCTTTCGCGGAATATAGCACTACTGTTAACAATATAATCCACTATCTAGCCATAGCCCTATGTGAATGTTGTATTTGCAGAGACTAATAATTCGAATCAAACATTACCGCACAAGGCCAACAAAACTCTATTTTAAAGCATTAATGATGAAAACTAAATTTAAACTCCATACCAATTGTTGGAATACGTTTCATTTCATTCAAACGTACGTTCTTTAAGGGATTTTTAATATCGGCTTACATTATGAAATTAATTATGGAATGAAGATGATAAACACATTTTCCATAAGTTAATGATTTTATATGATCAATAGGTGACAGATACAAGGTCTCCCACAAAGGGTAATTGATGGAATATAATGAGGCAAAAGGTCCCATAACACTTTTCAATATTGCAAGGCAAGCCCCACCTTTTAGCAGGCCTTTTATTATTATTGTTATTGAGATATGTAAAAAGTAGACTATAATCATGTCATCAAGGTCAAACTTTAAGCAAACAATGAGAAAAGTAAATCATTCACAACTGAGAAGAAATTTGAGCCATCTCCTCTTGAAAAGTTTTTTGGTAGCTTCTTGCACTCAAAGCAAGTAGACTTTTGTGCCCCCCTTTTTTCCTCTCCTTTTTCAAGTTTAGATTAGAATAAAAGAAAGTGGTTTTGCTTTTTGAAGAGAAGACGATATGAGTCGGCACAAGAGCACCAATCAAGCAAAAGTGGACCGTTGGTTCCCCCTTTTCACAATAGAAGAATTGTACCATCATTTCCTTTTGAAAAGAAACTATCTAGCAAGAAATAAAATTTGAATATTATTATGTTCAGAAAAATGCTAACAAATGTTTTTAGAGTATTATCATTAAAATTAAACGCGTTTAAGTTATCTAATGATTATGATTGATCAACAATTTTTTATTTATTTATAGAAATTGTGTATATAAATCTTGTAGCTTTTTTTTTACAAACTTGCAGCCCTCTTTTGATTCCTTAATTAATTTTCATTTTTCTATATAAAAATAGTTTTAGCACTAACGGTTGGTTTAACTACATATATTAATTCTCTCTTAAAAGTCATGTATTCAAACTTTTAAAAATACCAAAATTGTTGTTTTCAATATAATAAATTTTTTATATTTGAATTTCTCAGCTTGTGGTCTTACAACTATATTTTTTTTCCTTAACTAGTATTCAACGTGCATTTGTTAACGTTTTTCTTATTTATTTACTAAATCCAATTTTGTTTTAAGATGGATATTGTTCCAAATTGGATCGATGCACAATACATAAAAGACTGTGTCCTTCGTTAAGGTGTTGTGTCGTCAGTCCATGCTAGTCTACCTTTCTTGGAGTCAATGATCGTGTGATTAGCAACATAGAGACTCATGAAATCACGTTGAGAGTCTCTCAATAACTTCGACCAAATTTACCCTAATTCATATGAAAACTTGTTTATAACAGGACCCTTACCCCAAAAGAAATGTGCACATTCTATTTCAATAATATCTCATTATATTTAATCAAATACAAATACATCACCTCTTTCGCAGAACTTCACTGTTCTCCACCGTATGTTTTAAAAGAAGATGAGATGCTTGATTGCCACCTCTTATCAACTCTTGATCAGACATGATGCAAAAGAAGATGAGATGCTTGATATTATGATATAGGATACTTCACATGATATACTCAAGGTGAGTTTAAAATAAAATAAAAATCTCAAAAGTGAAAAATCAAATTATCATTTATCAATTGTGGGTGTATCTATTATTTAACATAATTGCTTTGGATATATTATGACTCATTGTTCCACAGGTAATCATAAATTATAGATTAAGGCTGGGTAGCTCCTTATAATGAGGGGAGCACCGCCCCATATAATACCTATTATTATATAGTCCACTTAATTTTTCTACATTTGTTACATTTTCATCATGTAAGGGATACGGAGAAGATGCCAAATTCCCACCTCAAAAAGCTTTTGTATGAATAAACACAAGGCATCTTGATCTTTACTTTAAACTTTTTGATTACTTGGAATCCTTAAAGTGTTACTAACTATAGAAAATCCCACTTAGATGAAGCCAGATGAAAAGTTACTTTTTCTCCACTAACTAATGGTGATGAAATTTTGTTCATGCTCAAACACTTTACTAATCAAGATCTCTCCTCAATACTTTACTTTACACACAAGCTTTTAACTAGCTTTCTAGCACAAATCAACAAAAGCTCTTCTCTGACGTGAAAATGAGTCACCCGGTTAGATATTGAAAAGGAAGCATGCTTTGCATACGTAATATCCTTTAACCATACCACCTAATCCTTTCAATTCAAGTTGTAGTAAATAAATAAGATTCTTGTAAGCTTCAAAAGCCATGTTTTTAAAAATGTGCTCATTAAAGTTGTGACAAAAATCTTTTAGACACCCATTCCTTCAAGGGGCCCACAACAGTCCTTTCAGAGACAGTAATAACTAAGGTAATCGTTCTTCGAGATTTACTTTCTTACTCTGCTCCTTTCTCGCGCGCCCTTCAAAAATTTCAAAAATACACCTGGTTCAGATTTCGTTTTCCGAACCAGATTGTTAGTTTTTCCATAAATTAAAATTCGAACGCATATGCTATGAAATTTTGTGTCTTTCTTTGATGTCAAGGGTCTCTGTTGACCGTTATATGACCCCCCGTATAAGCTGCAATGCAATTGCAGGGGTTGTATGAGCGGTCAACAATGACCATGATACCACAAACACTCCTAAAAGCTACCTAAAAAACTAAAAAAAACTTAAGAAAATGTAAGAAAGGAGGTGAAGAAGAATGAAGTAAAATGTTGAAGATCCAAGCATTTTTATAGCCTAAAACAAGTCATAGGTCCTTTGTAAGTCAAGGAAAACGTGTTTTACATTCAAAATCGTCCAAAAAACGCATTAAAACTCCACTAACCGGCCAAACCTTTGGTGAAATGTCACCAACCAGAATGTTACTGAGTGTTTCCGGATTTTATAATCCGGAACTCATGAAGTTTGTTCGGATTTTGAAGTCCGAACTGCATCAGACCCGTTTATTGGATTGTTTGTTGCGAATGCCTTGGAAAAAAATAGAACAAATGTACATAACATAAAATAGAAGCAATATAAGAAAAATAAAAAGTTAAAAAAAACAATAATAACATAAATGATGAATCTGTTAGATCTGCAACATAATGAAAAAATGCAAAGTGTTTCAAGAGGATTTCTCTGAGCTAGATCCTGCTGCCTTGCCAAATGACATATTCATCTGGCAGACAGCAAGATCTAGCTCATAGAAACCTCTTGATATTCAAATATAGAGCAACCATAAATGTATCTATATATTTTTGTCACCATGCAGATGATCTTCATCACGCGGACGCGGTCAAATAGAGAGCTGAGCCCTGATCTCTTTGTAGTTCCTCTGGTCCCTCCAGCAGAGCCCTGATCTCTTCGTAGTTCCTGGGCCGATGCAAACTTTTTAGAATTTGTTCAGCAGATCTAACCAACGAAGCGTCCAACTCGATCGGTCCTCTAGTACTGTGTTGACCAAAGACAAAGAACATGGTTCTTACGTCGTTGTCGTTCGTGAGTTTCATCCGGCCGAAGCGAAGAGATCCGGCTGAGTCAGACAATGGACATTGATATTCAACACCGACCACCGTACTCGTGTCTCTGTGGTTTTGTTGACGGTTGATTTGATCCAGCTCATCCTTCAGCTTGGAGAGGGTGACATCGTTGTGAATCCTAAACAAATGGGGTGGTGTTCCACCATTGTAGTAGACTGCCGCTAGCTCGGTGTTCGGATCAAAGCCAGAGAATTCCATGATTTTTTTTCCTGGTGTAGTTTACTTGTAATGAAAACAGGGACCCTTATTTATAGAGGTATGTGTATGTGGGCATTGTGGACCAAAAAAATTGTCGGTGCAATGCGGGTCACACAAATGAATCCAATGCTGAAGCAATCTAGATTCTAAAATCTGAACCAACCATCACCCTACTAAAAAAGTCAAGTTTCGCGTAGATACACCCTAGTATCGTATGTTTCCAGAATAAGTATTCCGGAATTCCATGTGTAATACGGATTACGTATTCCGGAAGGCACCAGAAGAATTTGACCGGTGGTCTATACGACAAAGAAAACGTTTTTCTTTGGATTTGGCTGGTGGTCAGCTTAAAAAACACGTTTCTTTGGATTCTAGAACACATTTTTTGACTACCATTAATGGTTTTTTAACCCTCCCTTCCTATAAATATCATCCTTCTTCCCCACCAATTCTCAGACCCTCTTCTCCTCTACAACGATGTGTTTTCATCGTTGGCCTTTCATAGAAAAAGGCGTCTTTGGAAATTCATCAGGGGTTATATGATCGGTCAATAGGGAAGGGGTCAGTCTGGGTGTCATATTGACCATCATGGTCTCTTGCTCCCTAGAGGCACATGTGCCCCCTCTGTCTCTCCCCTCCAACACCAAAGCTACTTGGTTTCTTCTCCCCCCCTCTTTCCACTCCAGCCACTAGTATAGCTTATGTAATAAGATAAGATTAGAAATAGTTTTAGGTTCTTATGTAATAAGCTTAAAAAGCTTGAAAATAATTGTAATGTATTGTTCATATATTAATAAAATGAGTTGTTTTTATGTTTGTGTCTTTTTATTTTTGTTTTTTATTTTATTTGCATTTTATTTTATGAATTTGAAAGCTTAAAATGAAAAACATTCTAGAAAAAGAGCCTTCCGAATTTTGAAATCCGGATAAAACTGGAAATCCCTATCAATGCAGTTCGGAAAACGAAATCCGGACCAGGGGTAAAAATGGAAAAAATAGGGCGCGCGAGGAAAGACATAGGGTGGAAAAAGTAAATCTCTTGTTCTTCTCCCATCTGATTTTCTCATTCCCATCAAGGAAATTTTATCCTATATCCCTACGTATGTGCTTTCACCCTTACAAATTAACAAAAATTCCAATATTACCCTTTTTTATTGAACTTTTTAATTTTTTTTCACCCTCGCTTTCTAAATTTCTGTGCAACATGAGTTCACCCTCCAGATAGCAGTGCAGATTCATGTTTTCTGAAAAACCTTGTTCATACAACAAGAATATGAATAATCATACAAAACTGAATGTGAATAGACTATTAAATTGTTGAAAAGGTTTTTGAAAGAAAACATTGGTTCTTTCGTTGGGTTCCTTTATCAATTGCTCATCATCATAACCACTCTTCCTATAACAACCAATGTGAATCAAGTATTAAATCAAATAAAATTAGGTCACCATAATCATTACCGTAACCATTGTTAATAGTACCAATTGAATATGGATGGTGAAGAAGGTTGATGAAAAACATGGGTCAATAACATTTTATTAGTTCAACTCGGTGAAAAGTTTAATTGAGTTATTAATTGATCATTACTAACAAAATTAAATTCACGGTACAATTTCCAATTCACGGTATCCCAACGGGAAAGCTTTGACTGCATAATTAATAATCAAATCCAGATACATCTTCAATGTGCAAACACAGACAAATTGAATCTCATAAATGATTTTGGAAAACTCACTATCGTCGTCTCATCCGAAATTAATCCAGAATGGAATCTGATAATCCAAATCTGTTATACAAACACAAAGACAAATTGAAACAGAAAAAATTAATTCCGAAAAACTAGCTATCGCAAAAATTTGATGATTATGGACAAGAAGACGTCGAGATAGAGGAAGAGATTCTTGACAAGAAGATCAGATTTTGGAGAGGAGCGATGAATTGATGCTTTGTCCTACCCGGAAAACTTAGAAAGTGTGTTTTGGTAGGTTTTCACGTAGGGTGAACAGGCAAATTTTGGAAAAAAATAAAATAATTTGGTGTTTGAACTTTATATTGAATGGTAATGTAGACAATTCAAGTAAAATGCAGGGGTGAGGGTATAGATGTAGGGGTACAAGGTAAAACTTCCTCCCATCAAATACCAAAGCCCCTGATAAAATCTGATTGTACTACAAGAGCTACCAATACAAAGCCCATCAACAGCTATTGTTCCTGATTTTCTTTTTAACCGTCTTAATTAATTAGATAGATTGCTACTATTTGAACCTAACATCAATCAATAGTTCTTTCAAAAAAATATATTAAATCAATCAATAGTTAAATTGATTGTAACACATTTAATTATTTCACACATTTTATTGTATAACTTTGACTTTTAATATATTTAAATATTTGTTAGTAAAAATTATGAAAAATTGGTATTTAAAAAATATTTATTGAAACAAATTCAACGTCTTATATAAAATGTTTTGTCTTTTTCTATTAGTAAAAAAATATGATCAAAATATGTTATACGACTAATGCTAGCCCGCTGTCTATAATTAAGCAAACATATATTAACTGCAAAATAAAACATATATATACAAAACATTAGAATTATTCCAACCCATGTACAAAATGAAACCAATGGCTAAAACATTTTAGAAAACAATAACACATATCATAAAACCAATTGAGTAGAGTAAACACATCCAGTGTTACCATATATTAATCCAGCTATTGGCATGAGTAATTGAGTACGACTGAAACATCAATTTTAAAAGCAAATTCAACTGTAATAAACACATCCAGTGTTGACATTGAAGTACAAATTTATTATTATATATATGTAACAAAACCATATCATTCATTTTGATTTGTTGAAACAGGGCAGGGAAATACCATCATGGACTTCAAAAAATGCCAACACACAACATTAATATGAATATTCCTTAAAAAAAACATTAATATGAATAATAAGCCGGGCATGCAAACCTTAGAGAAACTAAAAATTGATTAATTTTATTTTTTTTGAAAAAAAATTTGATTAATTAATATTTTCATTAAAATCTTATGACATAATTTTTTTTCCAGAGGTATTACATAAATTTGTATGCACAAAATTTTAGATTAAGTGAGACACACTCATTAGACCGAAGAGAACCATCAACTTCAACTAAAATTTAAAATGAAATTTATGTTTGATCTATCAACCGAAAATTCGTTAAGTCAATTGCGCGTCTTTTGCAGATAATGCATTTAATAATATTTGTCCATTCAAAAAAAATCAACCGAAAATTCAAATCTTAAAACCTAAGTTACAACCAACAAGTAGAAGAGGATATCCAACATCTAGGGTTATTAATTTTATTTAATATAACATTTTAATTTATTAAATTATTTATTTATTTATAAGTTAAGGAGAAAAGGAGGATCATACATTATTGGCAGCTGCGCTAAAGGCTTCCCTGTGGGTTATATCAGGATTGACAGAATTAATGTGGTTGATCTCGTCCCTGCAGATGGATCGTATTTAGATTTACATCACACTTTAATAACATTAACGAAAAAATAATTAATATTATATACTTTTGAAATGAATATGAAGTTAAAAAAAAGTACAATGGTTTTAAATGACTATCCTCGCTTGATGATATACTGAGGGAACTCTGTCTTTTTCCTTTGGAGGCAACCTCTGTTGCACGGGTCCTTGTTCGTTGTCACTTGTTCTTGTTACTGCTTTTGGGTTGTTTAGGTGTGTAGGGTGTTTGGAGGGTGCGTGTCCCGTTGTGTTTGAGCTTTTTCCTTGTGACTGGTTGGTTGTTTGCACCAGTCGCATATCATGTCTATCGTCTTACATATTGTGTGCTGGTGTCCGGTGGGCTGGTTATTTTTGCTTCGAGATCGGGAGTTGGTGTCTAGCTTCAATCATGTTTGACTTGATATGGTGTTCTCTGGTGTACCAGGGGCGAGGGCCAATCACTTTTGATTATCACTTTTGATTCGAGATCGGGAGTCAGCTCTTTGGCTCAAGTTGGTTTTTGGGCTTTTGTTTTATGCTCTTTCGGTGGATCGGAGGTCGAGAGGTTGTGGAAGCAGCATGTTCATTCGGTTATGAGCTTTTCGAATGAGGCTCAGTTTGGGTGTTGAAGTATGGGAGTTTTATTTTGAGGGGTGTTCTCTGGGGTTGAGTAGTGACGATGGGTCGTTGTGGATACTGTGTTTACAAGGTTTGTTTCTGTTAAGGTGTCCGTCTTAGGTGGTGATGTGTTTTGGGGGTTATCTTTAGGGGCTTTGTCTTGGGGTTATGGTGTACCGTATATATGCGGCACCATTTGTATCCTGTTCCGTCCATAACTTGCGTCTTGCGGGGATGACGTTTAATAATATTTGCTGATTAAAAAAAAAAAACACCGTTATCATATATATCAAAATCACTTCCTGTTATTCTTTCATATAGTTGGAAATTTTCATTTATTTAACCTTTCAATTTAATTAATCTGTTACCTATTTTTCATGAGGTATTATTGCAACTGTCTGCAATCTATGCCTTATGATTCAGTTGATACTTATTACCGAGTGTTACAAGCTTTAAACAACTACTATTCCGGGGGAGAAGAAAAGTACCTTATATATTTTTCTCTTCACCACATATTTTCCCCATCTCACATATATAATATATAAATTTTTATAAACATACAATATAATTTACCTAAGTTTGCTTATTTCATCTCTATATGCTGGTACTTGTACTCAGAAATTAACAAAAAGGATATTAAAAATGAAAAACATAGCCTCGTGAAGAAGGGCTGTGCCCTAAAATCAATAAGGTGAAAATATTCTATCTTTTGTTGCAAACCTGTCATTACTTATAGAGACATTATATCTTTTAGGGCATGCACACTTTAAAGTAAGGAATGGTTTAAGGTAATGTCGAGATGATGCCATAAAAGACTTCCTTCCTTTTACCAAACGAAAGTGGAACAAGACCAAGAGTACCTCAACAATACTGTCCAATCAATAGCAACCAAATAAAGTAAAGTTTTTTTTTTTTTTGAGTAATTGATTTTTTAATTAGTTAACTTGCTTTTCCATATAAGCATTTTTTTTTTAATATATGTTTATTCTACTAATTAGCTTTTCCCATAATTTATTAATTTGAACTCAACAGCTTTTATTTAACTAAGCCAACCTTGCTTTCAAGTAAAAGAATAAGATTAGATAATGAATCTCACGTCTGTTTATGATTGGTGGGCGTGGAAGCTCTTCAGCTACTGTCCTAGTGGGAGGCATAGAGAAATCATTTGGTGCATTTATGTGGTTCATCATAAAATTTGGAGCTGGGTTTGGCATCTCCTCCTGCTGCAAGGAAAAAAAATGCATCAACACCACAAAAGTTATACTACTTAGAACTTAAATGTAAAGTAATTAATGTATGGTATATAAAGACTGAGTTCGTAGTAAAGAAATACAAAATAAAGACTGTAATTAAGAGTAGAAAAGATAAGAGGAAAAAAAGAAAGTATAACCAGAAGGTTATGATGAGTTGGGGAGAAGAAAAAGTGTCCCAAATGAAACTGATTAGGGATGGCAGAAGTAATGCACGTATGTTGACTGGAAGCAGATTAGTGCAATGACCACATCTCACAGTCACGGTCTTGAACAAGCTTGTGCAAGGAACACTCACCTGAAAAAAATGAAGGAATAAGTTACATTTGCATACAAAAATAAAGAAGAAAAACCCTAGCTAAGCTAGTGTTGGAAAGTGGGAATGGAGTGAGAAAATATAGTGATGTTTCATACAGCAAGGATGGTGTCACAGATGGTGCAGTGGACATAACAAAGTTGCTCGGAAGGAGGGAGGTGGTCCAAGGTTAATGTTGTGGTTGAAGAGGACGACATTTTATATTCGGTTCGATGATTGGTCTCTTGATTGACTGATTGATAGATGGATGGACAAGTTAACCACCACACCTTGTACATGCTTTTTTTGATTATGTGTTGTGAAAGAAAGGTGCAGAGAGACAGTACATAGAGTGATATATATAAAGAGCTTGTGTTCTATTCCATCCGGTCCTAATTATAAGAGACATTTCAGTCAACAAAAGTTAATGTGTCTGGTCTAATTTTTTAACCAGATACATCAACTTTTGTTGACCTAAATTTTTCTTATATATAGGATCGGAGGGAGTATTCTATTTCTTGTCTTAATTAATAAATACTAATAAAACATAGGGAACCAAATTGTCACGGAACCCTTTTCTTTCTCTCTTTGTTTATTAATATTGCTCTAGTTTATACATCAGTTTTTATCCATATGCATGTATTATATATATGATATAAAATCTAATCAACAATTGATTGATACAAGTGATAAGAGATTTGTATACCTTAAACAAGTGGTTAAATGTTCAATATTTGGTTCTTGTGTATGATAGAATCCAATTGAAAACGGAAAACTTATCTTGTGTATTGCTTAATGACAATGAAAATTTAATACTCATAACATGATAGCACCAAAAAAACTAGAAATAGGTCAAAATAACACAATCAATTTTATTTTAAATTTTAGATTCCAAAATGCCTGGGTGAGTTTTAGATACAAAATTACTTTTATTGTTTGAAATTGAAATGCCACAAACTAGTTAAATAATAAACCATTATATTATTTGGGTACTAAATAAAGTTGATAAAGCTAATGTAATTTGAAACTAGTGGAAGAGTGTATCGAAAAATGTATGTTGATAGACGTGACAAATATCAAAATATCGTTTGAAAAATATAAATCTCTTAAAACTTTTTCTTCAAGAGTGTTTATAATAAGGGACGGGAAGAGTATTACTTTAAAAGATTAGTCTAAAGCAATGAGAAATGTTATACATAACAAAGGTTTGTTTCACGAATGCATCATGTGAAGTAAATAAAATAGTCACAAGGAAGGGGGGGGGGGGGGGGTTGAATTGGTG
>Ga0228711_1005288_pt1 | contig 19694 bp, 9 predicted proteins | sample MedpolnodulmetaG_2_FD_177996 | JGI IMG/M metagenome (GOLD analysis project Ga0228711, IMG submission 177996) | Root nodule microbial communities from Medicago polymorpha collected in Santa Monica, California, United States - brown nodules | ecosystem: Host-associated > Plants > Roots > Nodule... | reverse complement strand
TTGCCAAATAATATTTTCCATTTAATTTTAATCAAATGAAGAGGATCCTCCTCTCTTTCCCTCATTTCAAACTAATCAAGTATGGAATAGATACCATGTAGGAATTCCAAAAAGGACCGGCCCACCTGTTGACCTAATGAAAATAGAATTCTGCTCTTCTCCCAATAAAGTTCACTCGCGTCCAGCTGAACTTCCCAAAATACCCTTGCGTTAGTTAAGTCATGCAGCGTGACTTAACTCATGCACCTTATAGCTCTGCGTGACTTAAGTCACGCACCGATGGCCTGAGCGCAAGTTAACTCACGCAGGTTGGCCGGTGGTCTGAGCTCAAAAACACGTTTTTTGGATGGTGGTCAGGTTTTCAACCTTCAACCTACATGTTTTTTACCAAGTTTACACGTTTTTTTTACCACATTTATGGTAGTTATAATCTATACTACCATTCCCACCTATAAATACCCTTCCATACTTTCCTATTTCCTCACACTAGGTCAGTTTCTCTCCCTCCTCACTATCTCCCTCTATTTCTCTCTTCTTTTTTTTTCAATAGTCTCTTTGGGGCAAAAGTGATCAGACTTCTTGGGGCAAAATAGTGACTAGCCGACTTGGGGAAAAAGAGATCATTATTTGGGGTAAAATTAAATTTGCTTCTTTTTACGCCAAAAACTTCTTACCGTGGGTAAAAAGAATCTTCTTGGGTATAAAAAGATCCAGATTTAGATTTACCCCAAGTTGATGATGTATTTTCCCCAAGAAGGTTGGTCACTATTTTGCCCCAAGAAGACTGATCACTTTTTACCCCAAGAGGGTAAAAAGAAAATAAGTAGATTTAATGAATTCGAATAAATGTATCAATTATTGTATGAATTCTATTAATAAAATGACATGTTGTTATATGTATTAATTTTGTTCATTTCTTTTTATTTATATTTGCTTTTATTTTCTGATTTTGTATTTAATGAATAAATCCGAATAAATATTAATTTAGTTCATTTCTTTTAATTTATATTTGTATTTATTTAATGAATAAATTCGAATAAACATTTATTTTAATTAAATAAATAAATTAGAATAAATTAAATAAATAATGTAGAATAACGTAAATAAATTAATTTGAATAAAGTAAATAAATTAGAATAAAGTGAACAAATAAATTACAATAAAGTGAACAAATAAATTAGAATAAAGTAAATAAATAAATTAGAATAAGGTAAATAAAATAATTTGAATATAGTAAATAAATTAAAAAAAAGTGAGTTAAGTCACTCTGCATGACTTAACTCACGCCGCATGACTTGCGTAAATTTTTACCCTTGCATTAGTTAACTAACGCGGGGTATTTGGGTATTTCAGATGGGCGCGAGCAAAATGTGCTGGGAGAAGAGCAGAATTCATGAAAATATTCCTCACTTTGTAATCTTCCACACCCAAAAAATATTGTCAATCAAGCTAATATAAAAATAAAAATAATATAGAATAAATTATATAATTCACGTGTCCGCATTCTGGTCTTTTTATTACGTTAATGCTTGTAAATTTCGAATGATGTTTTTTCTATGATATTTTGATTTTAATCATAATAATAGAGATTAGATGTTTGTGAATTTTAAATTATTACAAACCTAACAAACCATATATATATATATATATTTCAATGACGCCAACAATATAGCAAATATAATATAAATTCTTATCTTTTATAATGACATCAGCAATATAACATTGTGTCCCCGTGAGCATAACTCAGTTGGTAGGGACATTGTATCATTTATACATGGGTCGAGGTTCAAACCTGCGATGATTGGGGCTCTTGACCCAACAGATGTGGTTGTCGCCTTTCAGGATTTCATGCTCCATGTTGATGAGTCAATAATTAGTGATTTTTATATAAATATTTGAGTTTATTTTATTTCGATTTAATATGTTTTTTTTTTCCTTTTTAGAGCTATTTTACTTCAATTGTAAGTTATTTTATTTCAGGAACAAATATTTGAAAGGTTGAGTCTTGGAGCAAAAAAAAGGAGAATTGAAGCTGATTCGTGCCAAAAATATGAAGATCTTATACAAAAAATCTTGTGCACAAAGTTTGAAGATCCTTCACCAAAATATTAGCGTAGGCGCCCCCTTATTGTCCTTTTGCTGCTTTTGCTTCTTCAACAAGTTACCTATTTTAGTATTTCTGACCTAGAGCCCATGGTTTCTTGTGCAACACTTTAGTGATTTATTTCTTAGGGCTCAAGTCAATGTTAGACTATAAATAGAGCAGCCATCTACCTTGTAGAATCATCTTTTGTTCTTGGAAATAATAAGTGACAATTGTTTCCTTGAATAAAAGTTCACCTTTATTTTATTGTTATTTTATTTTATTTTCTTCTTCTTCTTCTCTATGTCTAGAATGAACGTGAGTGAGTAGACTCTTCTTGTCTTGGAATTGTTGGATGAGTCTAATGACCTAATCCTAATCAAACCAAGCCTCGAAACCTAATTTTATGTAAATCTATTTTCTAATCTATTTCATCGTTCTTATAATCAATAATAAATATTAATCGATGGATCGAAAGATGAAGTTTAATAATTGTTATTGATTCATCACATATATTAAGCGATGGATTGAAAGATGAAATTTTAATATTGGAACAAGTGAATTTAGACAAGGATTGCGAAACATGAAAATAGTCTAGCAAACCTTGAGACAATAAAGTTTCAAGGATTTCAATAGCAATAAACCTTGAGACAATAAACCTTGAGCTTCAAGGATTTCAATAGCAATCAATCATGAAAACAGGCGTGGTTGCTAGAGAAACACACTCACTGATACCGAAAGGAGATGTGATAGGCTAAAGAGAAACTTGTCTTTAGAAAATAGGTCCAACATAAAGTTCTAGGTTTAGGGTTTGGTTTGTGAAGGATTTGTCACCATGACGAACCAATAATCCCAAGGCACCTTTTTATTATTTTGTTATTTCCCTTTTAAAACAAAATCCAAACTTTTCAACTCAAACTCTTTTCTAATCATTGTTGAAAGTTAATTGAATTCATAACTCCCTGTCGGAACAATACTCTTTTTACTACTTCGGTAAACCGTGCACTTGCGGATTTACTACATCACATGTCCTTACCCAGGCGGAGAAGGGTCAGCTGGTCCCGGAGGACAAACTATGGAGGTATGTGAAGCAGTACATCAAATGGTTTTGCCATGTACCACATCCTATGTTCTGCGAGCCTGCACCCGTTGCTCGGTACACAACTTCTATCCCTCCTTACGAGGAGGTTATTGTTGAGCAGCAGTGGGCCAGACAGGTTCCCGGCCCACTCTAGAACATTGAGAACATCAGGCGCAGAGTGGATAGTGCTATGTCGCATCCTAATGTGTTTACACATCTTGTCTTTTTCGGCTTTATGGAAGGCATCCGGTCGGAGTATAACATGATGCAGGAGGAGTCGGTTTCGCAGATAAGGACTAAGAGACACAGTCCACAAGAGTAAGGTCTTATTTTATGACATTTGTATATTTGTAGTTATTTTATGACATTTTGTTGAATTTGGATGTAATATATTTACACTTGCGCTTTTGCGTTTCTTATGATATTTTGCGTAATTTTTTATTTTAGTATGCGTATTTTAATTATGAATAAATGAATGATGAAAACATGGATGAAAATGTATGAATGGATGTATGGAAGTATGAATGAATTAAGGAAATTAGGGGAAAAAAGCCAAAATAGTTGTCCTGGTACTGGACACAGGTCCCACGTGACTTAACTCACGCTGGCTTACAACTTACGTGAGTTAAGTCACGTTATTGCGTAATGAGCGTGAGTTAAGTCACGTTGGATGTCAACATGACTTAAGTCATGTTGGGATTAACACATGCGTGACATAAGTCACATGGGAGGTATTTTCGTCAGTTGTATGGGAGTGAGCAATTTTCTATGGGAGAAGAGCAATTTTCTAGTTGTACGGTACTATGTTTGTGGGCCAAGCCACTCAATATATATTTCAGGGGAAATTCCCAAAAAATCCTATGTCAATTCCGGTTAAAGTCCACATACCACACAAAGACCAAATCCCACATTGGATGCATGATTTTATTGAAAATGTGGTAGATGTAGTTGGTGATGGTCATTGTGGATTCTGTGCAGTTGAGGGTCTACGTAACTTGAGTGTTGACGATCACCAAATGATCTATTACCAGATGCATAAAGAGCTAATCGGTGAAGGAAATGCTTGTTATCGGCGGATGATTAATACTGATAGGTGGTATAAAGAGGTCTTGGGCGCTCTAACCTTTACCGGTATTGGTCCTGCACCACTGGATAAATGGATGACCATGCCGGATATGTGTTTTCTCATTGCACATATAAACAACCACGCCATTGTTCTATTGTCCACTCATAAAGGGCGATCTGAAACCTTTTTTCTCTATGGGGTGAACCACTACATACTGAGCGATTGATGTGCATGGCACATCATCATTTCATGATTATACATTTGAAGGATGGTTGTCATATTCCTCCTACTTGCCCGCTATGGAGACAACATGCTCGTGATGATGCCTTAAGTTGGCCTGATAGATATGTCAATCGAATGGCTGACTATAATGAACTATGTCGGGCGGCGGGTGTCGAAGTCATAGGTGATGACCAAGATTTGTACATTATTGAAAATCTTGATCTAGAAGAAAAGGTTGTTGTTTGGAAGAATGTTGAAGATGGTGTGAAGCTTGAAAAGGAAGATAACTTTAATCTTGATGATATTGACATAGATCTTGGGGCGGTTTAGATTAAATGTATATCATCATTTTTTGAGGGAATGTATATCATTAGTTGAAATGTATATCATTAAGTAAAATGTGTAATGATATAAATTCAATTTTTTTTTGGTATAATGATATATATATATATATATATATATATATATATTTTATTTTTATATATTTATATATATATTGTTTTTTATATAATTATATATATATATATATATATATATATATATATATTATTTATTGATACAATTTTATCAAGATTGTCTTTTACTTAATTTTTTTATCTTCAAAAAAGTATGAATCCACAAAAACATGCAAAACTGTCAGTTGTGTCCAGTACTGCCTATATTGTGGCAATTCGGATTATACAATTCGAACGGGTTCGGATTATATTTTTCGAAGGATACTTTCGAAATAAAATAGGCGCGCAAGTAACCAATAAGGTGGGAAAAGTAATAGTCATATATTATACATGCATAGTAATGTTTCTATAAAGTTAGAGAAAATTTGTTGTGTATCTATTGATATATGCTTTTAGAGTTCTCTCTAATTATTAAAGTTTCCAAATTAATATAATTTTAGAATTTTATCTAATCAACATTTTTTTGAAGAATATTTAATCAACATTTTATTAAATAGAATTGATATTATAAATGATTTTCATACTCAAAATGTTTTAAATATCAAAAAAAAAATCTTATTATTTATTAATCGTTATTTTATTATGTGTCTGTTAACAAAATTAAATTTTGCATTTCATACTTCATGTTGAATCTAGTATTTAAATGCATTCTCAGAGAAGGAAATACCACACCATTTGCATTCCCACTTAATTATCAACATTTAGCTCTCTGATCACCCAAAAAACACCCTCTATAATCTATATAGCATATCAACCAAATGAAGACTCATATTTTCCTGTTTCCTATTTATTGGTATATGTACCTTCATCTCATTACCTTTGCCTTAATGTGGTTTGACCCAAACAAAAACGTGACAATGGCACAAGGAAACCAAACCGATCATTTGACTTTGCTCCAATTCAAGCAATCAATATCTAGTGACCCATATGGTATTCTAGATTCTTGGAATAGTTCAACTCACTTTTGCAAATGGCATGGAATCATATGCAGTCCCATGCATCAAAGAGTTACCAAGTTGAAGCTGCAAGGATACAAGTTGCGGGGATCCATATCTCCATATATTGGTAATCTTTCTCATTTGAGATTCCTCAACCTTGCAAACAACAGCTTCTACGGAAACATTCCACAAGAATCTGGTCGTTTGTCACGATTAAGACATTTTCTTCTATTCAACAACTCGCTGGTTGGAGAATTTCCTATAAACTTGACAAAGTGCTCTGAGCTCAAAAACATACATTTAGAAGGAAACAATATGACCGGAAGAATTCCAAGCCAAATTGGTTTTCTTCATAATCTTCAATATTTCAAATTGAGAAAAAACAAATTATCCGGAAAAATCCCACCATCCATAGGAAACCTTTCTTCCCTTACATATTTTAATATGGCTTACAATAACTTGGAGGGAAATTTTCCAAAAGAAATGTGTTTCCTAAAAAAGTTGAAGAATATAGCGGTGACTGCCAACAAATTGTCTGGTACATTTCCTTCTTGTCTTTATAATATCTCATCTCTAAATGAGTTGTCAGCTCCAGTGAATAACTTTAGCGGCTCTTTTCCACCCAATATGTTCCACACTCTCCCAAATCTCTTTTACTTTGCAAATGGAGGAAATCAATTCTCTGGTAAAATCCCAATTTCCATTACAAATGCTTCAAGCTTGACAGTTATTGATATCAGTTGGAACAATTTTGTCGGACAAGTTCCGTCTCTAGGGAAGCTACAAGGACTTAGGTATCTAGCTTTGCAAGTAAACAACTTAGGTGACAATTCCACTAAGGATTTGGAGTTTTTAAAATCATTGACAAACTGTAGTAAGTTGCTAGTTCTCGATTTGTCCGCTAATAATTTTGGAGATAGTTTGCCAAATTTTGTTGGTAATTTATCCACCAAACTCACTTATTTAGAAATTACGGACAATCAAATATATGGAAAAATTCCTATGGAATTAGGAAATCTAATTAGCTTGAGTCTCTTGACTATGTCTAGTAACCATTTGGAAGGAACAATTCCAACAACTTTTGGGAAGTTTCAAAATATACAAAGGTTGGACTTGGAACAAAACAGGTTATCAGGGGATATACCGGCCTTCATAGGCAACCTCAGTAATCTGTACTATTTGGGACTTGGTGTAAATAAATTAGAAGGGAATATTCCTCCAAATATAGGAAAATGTCAAAAGTTACAATACCTAAACTTTTCACAAAACAACCTTGTAGGATCTATACCCTTAGAGGTTTTGAGTATTTCCACTTTGACAAATTCACTCGACTTGTCAAAAAACTTATTGAGTGGTAGCTTACCTAAAGAAGTGGGTATGCTAAAGAGTATTGATTGGTTAGATGTCTCTGAGAATCGTTTGAATGGGGACATTCCTATAACCATTGGTGAATGCATAAGCTTAGAATACCTTTTTTTGCAAGGGAACTCCTTCAATGGAACAATACCATCCTCTTTGGCTGCTCTCAAAGGTCTACGATATTTAGATCTTTCAAGAAATCAACTGTATGGACCAATTCCTGATGCTTTGCATAATATCTCTGACTTAGAATACTTGAATGTTTCTTTTAACATGTTGGAAGGTGAGGTACCAACAAATGGTGTCTTTGGAAATGCATCCCAAGTAGCAATAATTGGAAACAATAAGCTTTGTGGCGGTATTTCAGAGTTGCATCTACCACCATGCCCTATCAAGGGTAAGAAACACACCAAAAACCATAATTTCAAGTTGATTGCAGTGATAGTTAGCGTGGTTTTTTTTCTTCTCATACTTTCATTAATTATAGCTATCTACTGGATGAGTAAAAGAAACCAAAAACCATGTTTTGATTCACCAACAATTGATCAACTAGCAAATGTTTCATACCAAGAACTACACCAAGGAACTGATGGGTTCTCGGATAGAAACATAATCGGATTAGGAAGTTTTGGTTCTGTGTACAGAGGAAATCTTGTGTCAGAAGATAATGTTGTTGCAGTAAAGGTCTTGAACCTCCAAAAGAAGGGAGCTCATAAGAGTATCATTGTTGAATGTAATTCACTCAAAAATATTCGGCACCGAAATTTAGTTGAGGTTTTAACATGTTGTTCTAGTATAGATTACAAGGGTCAAGAGTTTAAGGCTCTGGTGTTTGATTACATGAAAAATGGAAGCTTAGAACAATGGTTGCATCCTAAGATTTTAAACAAAGAGCATCCAACAACATTAGACTTCGGCCATAGACTAAACATCATTATCGATGTTGCTTCAGCATTACATTATCTTCATCAAGAATGTGAGAATTGTGTTGTTCATTGTGATCTAAAGCCAAGCAATGTCCTTCTTGATGATGACATGGTTGCTCATGTGAGTGATTTTGGCATAGCAAGACTGGTATTGGCCACTGGTGGTACCTCTCATAAAAATACTAGTACAATTGGGTTAAAAGGAACTATTGGCTATGCTCCTCCAGGTATGTTCTAAATTCTTGAATCTTCAGTAGTTTCTTTGAAATCTCATATGTTTTGGTGCATACTTAATATTTTACTGGTTATGTAGTATTAACAACTTTTGCTACAAGTTTCAGAGTATGGAATGGGTTCTGAAGTGTCTACATGTGGTGACATGTATAGCTTTGGAATCCTTATATTGGAAATGCTTACTGGTAGAAGACCCACTGATGAAGTTTTTCAAGATGGTCAAAATCTGCATAACTTTGTTGCAACTTCTTTTCCTGATAATATTAAAGAGATTTTGGACCCACACCTTGTAACAAGAGATGTAGAAGTAGCAATAGAAGATGGAAACCGTCTGAATCTTATTCCATGGGTAGAGGAATCCTTAGTTTCACTCTTTAGAATTGGACTTATTTGTTCAATGGAATCACCGAAAGAAAGAATGAATATTATGGATGTTACTAAAGAGCTTAACACATTCCGAAAGGTCTTTCTTTCTGGTGAGATAAACTTTTTTTTTTTATATGCTTATTTGAATCATATAAATTCATCAATTACTAATGGAATTAAAATTTGAATTTCAGGTTTTTGCACTCCTAGTAAATAATGTTGATCAGAATTAACAAGTCATTATGGAAAGAGAGGTTTTGCATCATGATTTACTTTTCTGACGAAACTGCATGGTCCAGCTGGAACATGAGGCAATGCTTTGTTTACTAGTTTTTTATTCACTGAATTATGGTAGAAACATTTGATTTTGTGCAATAGTTGTCAACGTAGATTTGTATGCAACCTACTAGTTGCTATAAATAAACAATATTGTTTGTATTGCTTTCTAATTCAATAAAGTGAGAATTTATATACTTCTCCCATAGTTATGTGCAATTGTGTTCAACGTAGATTTGTATGCAACCTATTATGTTATCAAAGCCTAAAACAACCCAAAATTTATAAGAAAGCAAACATTCCAAATTGCTTCTAAATATTCCTAGCGAGCATATAATAATTATAATTGCATTTATAAATCTGATATACAAAAAAACCCTATGGGGAATTTGTTTCAAAAGCTTCTGTTAGTTCTGATCAACGATGTGGAAATTGTATTCATAGTGAAATATGAAATTGAAGCAAATGCTTATGTAGCTACTAGGTTACTCCATATGTATGTGTCTTGTTTAGATATGGAGTAGAGAGTATGTGTCAACACTAATCAACCACATTCAGATTTGAAGGTGTTTAAAGATATGGGAAATTGTGGTGTAGATCCTAATAAGGCTACCAAGGTGAATGATTTAATCGTGTGTATTTGTGGTAGAGACATTGATACTGGGAATTGGCTCCACCAGCGTGTTTGCAAGGTTGGTGATAATCCTTTTATGATCACATCTAATAGAAATGTTATTCTTGCAACTTTTCATTCTTGAAATGTATGCAAAATGTGGATGCTTGAATATTGCAAGAGACTGGTTCAAGAAAATGCCGAAGAGAAACATTTTTGCATGGAAATGTTACCTTGAAGAATATTGATTAATGCTTATAGTCAATATGAGAGGCATAGCAAGCCACTTGAGCTCTTTTTCGACATGTTGGCTGATGGCCATAGTCCTGATGAGGCTACTTTCCTGAGTGTGTCGAGTGCTTGTGTCCATCAATGCGTTTTGCCATTGGGAGAAACTGTTCATTATCTATTGAAAAACAACGTTACAACAGATATTTCCTGGGAATTGCTCTTTTGGAAATGAATGCTATGAGTGATAATGGTTTGGAAAAGAAAGATGTAGTGATGTGGACTAGAATGATAATGGTTTAGCCATACATGGACAAGAAAATTATGAAGCATTCAGTATGTTTCAAATAATGCAAGAGGATAGTTCTCTAATCCCTGATCATATTATTTACAATGGTGTTTATTTGCATGTTGTATTGGTATGTTACAGTACCAGAAAGAGAGCATTATAGTTGTATGCTTGATTGATGGAAACATTGTATGATTGACTGATTCATGAAAAATCTATGGTTATATTCAAGTAAAGGTGACTAACAGAGTCGGAACCTGTTCAAAGTGGAATTTACGTTCTCCTATCTAACATAAAAGGGTTGCAAAGACATTTGGTCATAGTTCAGTTGAAATGAAGCTGTTAAGCTCATGATCATCTCAAGATTCATTTGGTGACTCAAATTATTACTATTGTCTGCTGGAGTAGGTGTAGCGTTTGCTTAACTTCTTTCAGCTGGCTTGGTCAGTTTATTCCGATTAATATCCAGGTCCTTTTAAGTCTGGCACTGATGAGATTTTTGACGGAAATGTCGTTGAAGACTTGTTTACCACAAAAAGTATAATAATTCTGTTATCCTTCTACACAAGCCTCTAAACTAAAGTATATACCCTTATTCCATATACATACTAGAAAGATAATGAGTAAACTAATTCTTTTTAGATTGAATTGGGTAAATATAAGAGTAGAAATCATGAAATATAGATTTCTAATTATTGTTGAGTTAGGAAACATAGTTAAGCCTCTTGAATATATAGGCTTCCAAAATGGAAGGTCAAATATCCTAGAGAGATAAAAAGATATAAATCAAATCACATTATCGCATGATCGCAATACTTAAAAGGTAAAAAGTGCAATTAAACCAAATTATTAGTAAGACAAAAAAGGGGATGAAAAAAATCTCACTTGGTTGAGATAAATATTAAACGGGACTAAAGTGTTTTGGTTAATTTTTGAGGGATTAAAAATTATATTTTTTATTTTTGTTAGAGAACAAAATGGATCTTTCCTTTTGTATTTAAGATTTTTTGTAACTCTTTCATTTCACTTTCTTTTCTCGTTTAAATAAAGAAATGGCACCGGTTGCAAGTTGATTCACTTCACATACGTTGAGGAAAATGCATTCATAGTTGCATCGTGGAAAATGTATGTTTCATGTGCAGATATTGAGTAAGTGTTGAAACTGTATGATAATAGTCTCAAGTGGAAATGTTGTTGTTTCGACTTGTTTGATTGCTGGTTATGTCAACAATAATCAACCATCTGAAGCTTTGAATGTGTTTAAAGATATGGGCAACTGAGGTTACCATGTTCAATGCTTTGATTGCATTTGCTCGTAGTCGAGACATTCATACTGGGAGATTCTTTTATGGTCACATCTAATTGTAATGACATTCTTTCAACTTCAATTCTTGAAATGTATGCAAAATGTGGTAGCCTGAAACATTGTTGCTTTGAACTGTATGATTAAGGTATGTCTCAGTTGAACCTGTAATTAATCATTCAACATTTTTCGATCCTTTGTTATTCAATTCCAATCAATTACACATATATTTGGTATTTAATACAGTATCACTTTTCAACATCTTCAGTTTCAATACATTTCACAGCTTCATTTGTTTCCTTGCAAAACAGGGTGGTGTACTGATATTCAAGCAGAGACGAAGTAGTCTTAATGGTTAACGTATAACTATGTTTGGCCAGTTATTATGTGGACATGAAAGATATGGAAATGAGGTATGTACGTATGGCCTTGTTTTCGCTACTTGGATCACCTCTACAAATTTCAGAAGATCTGATTCTAATCAGTGAATTTTTACTTCTTAATTTTTCTTCGCTTTGTTGACTTATGGAAAACATAACTGTGATATTTAGTTTCATTGTAATGCAAAAAATTTAGTTGAGGATGAAACTAATAGTGTTGTTAAAGAGTGAATGATACGTTTTTTAATAGTCACAAATAAACGCAGTCTCAAAAATGTTGTCTGTGATTAATCGACGGTGTTGTTGAAAAAAGTTGTAATAACAAATGCAATCTCAAAAATGTTAGTTGGTTCAAATATTTTGACATTGGGGAGAAAGTGAAGACCTTAATTTTCTAGTCTTCTAGCCATCCAACACCAAAAGAGAAATTATATATAGGTTAATAGGGGTTTACCCCTGGAATATAAGTCATTTCCTATTTTACACACTGTAAAAAAAAATTGATTTACCTTTTTGTAAAAAAAAAATTTATTTACCCCCTTAATGGTCATAAAAAAACCAATTTTTTTTTTACATAAATTTTCGTTTTTTTATGACCTAAAAAGGGGTAAATCAAAAACAAAAAAAATTATAGGGGGTAAATAAAAAAAATAAAATTACAGGATATAAAACTGAAAACTATATTACAGGAGTTAAAGCCTTATTAACCATATACAGTCAAGTTGAATTATTGATAATAATTTTCCAAAACTCCAATAGAAATAAATCAAAAGTTGTAACCAATTAAAAAGGTTTTGGCCCACTTGCTGGTGTGGGCTAACCTTTACATCAATTCTACCTTATCTAAATATATTTTTTAGTAGGATTTCATAGTGGAACATTAATTCTCATGAAAGGTATCTTAATCACATATATAGCACTGTCACTTCACTTTGGCTCCCATGTGCGCTGCTTGGCTGCTTCTGTGTATGTTCAAGAAATTCATTTCACTTTGAAGTATAATATCTTTTTGTGTGTGTGAAGTTAATAAAAATTCAAATTCACATTTAGCACTAGCTCTTGCCATTAGTATTTAAATGCATGCTTCTTCACTCTTTGTCCTAAACAAAATGAAGTCATTTTCTTGCTTGTCACGAGTATGTGTATGAATAAGAATATGACATTATAATAGAATCATGATAGTATTCTAAGTAGCGATCCTAGTTATCCCCGATCGCTCACTTATGTATGAGAAAGACTGTATAAACCCGAAATGAGTTGAGTTTAGAACAGATGGCGATCCTAGGTTCCCTGAGATTGCCTACACCCTAGGATAGGTGGAACTCACTGAGACATCCTATCTCACCCCAATCCTTTTTAGTTATTTCAGATATTTAGGTTACTAGACGACAAAATGGTTCGTGATGAAGAAGCAGAAGTCGTTGGACAATATAAAGTTCACGTCAGTGGTATTATTTCAGAGGTATAAAACGAGAATTTCTATATTTTATTCAGAGAAAAATTTTATTATTGTAATTTTAATGTATCTGATGCCAGGTTTAACACACATGCTAGATATCCTAGGTAATTTCTAGTACGGGTGTTACAATCTAAAGGTTGGTTTATGTCGTCTTCCTTATCCGTAATTGCTGGGCTTGATCATAATAAATCAAATTCTTCCTGGTTTTTTTTATGTATATGATCAAGAGCATTTGTCTGACTGACTTGTTGAACAATTGACTTTATTCCTAGATAGCATCATGTACTTATCTCTCCTAGTGAAAATGGTACATTAAAACAAACCCGAAAGCATCACCCAGCGCCTCTGTAACACTGACAGGAAAGAAGCTTGCATTCGTTGAACTTGTGCCCTCCAGCACTGAGGAAGCATAAAACTTCAAGGTTTAATAACAATGTTGTTGGTGTTAGAGAGTTCTTCACTCTTCCTTATTTGGAAACATTGCTAGAGCTCCCTGTTATGAAAGCTTGGTGATTTGTATAAGCTTGTTCATTTTATTATGAAAAATCAATAACCCCTATTCTGAATAAGAAGAAAAAACAAGAAATTTGTGTACAAAAGAAATTTTTTGATATTTAATGTAAGAAAATCTAGTGCTTTATTTGTTTTTGTTTTGATTAGAGATCATTAGAAACTATATGTAGTTTAGCTTAGTTCTGTTTTTGATTAATGAGAAGATTTATGATTTGTATACTGTGATTGAAATTGATTATCTTGCATAATGCAAAATTTGTTCGGTTCTAATAAGATTTCGAGGGGTTGGAGATTGACTGAGGTTTTAATTGTTTAGGGACGCAACCTTATATTAAAGGGTGCGTTTATTTCAGCTTTAAAAAAAATGGAGAGAATTCGGTGTTTTTGGCTTCGGTGCCTTTTGGTGCCTTTGATGGCTTTTGTTCTTATCTCTCTCTAAACCATTAATTCTCTCTCATCTAATTAATTTATTTTAATCATTCATCCAACCTTCTCTCTCATCTAAAATGAACTAAAGGCACCGAAGCCAAATGCACTGAATCCTCTTCCCAAAAAAAATAGATTTTGAGTTAAAAGAATCTAGAGATTTTTTTTTATAGATTTTTAAAAAAATCTAAAGCTATTTTTGTTTGCTTACTACCTATAAAAATCCTTTTTTAAAAATAAAAAAAAAATGAGTTTTAACTTGTACATGTATTACCATTGAAAAAAATAGATTTTGAGAAAACTTAATCCTAATAGATTTTTATTTTACAATCAAAATAGATTTTTTTTGATAAAATGATTTTTCTAAAAATTTTAAACAAACACTTAAAAATGAAAAAAAAAATAATTTTTTTAAAGAAAAAAATAGATTCTTTTTGCAAAAAAGCTTAAACAAACGGAGCCAAAATCTATTCCACTCCTAATGCAATCACTGAGTTTGGTGTTCCATGTTTTCCAAACTGTTGCTTCCGTTGGAAATTAAATAAGTCCCACATAGCGAAGTTGTAGCTCAAAAATCAGCAATTTTTATGTGCAGAGGTTGAAAATAGATCAGATAAGAAACTAAGGGAACCCTTGCCTCTTTCTCCTTCCCCTAATTTGTCATCTCTCTTTTAACCTCTACAACTTTGCTAGTTTTTATTGACATCACAGTTGCATTAGAGCAATCTTCTGTAGTTGAAATTAGAAAATAATCCATGATAGGTTGATGATAGAATTGCATTCAATATTGGTCCACAGAAGCACTCATGGTTTTACACATATGGGTTTGTATTTAATAATGGAAGTAGGTTGGAATAGGTGATTAGTCTAAGCTCTGCTAACATAGTCTTTGATTTAAACAATGAATTGAAGTTCGTTTGTTTACTATTATGTATCAATCTATTTAGTTAGGTTATGTGTATTGTCAATTGCCAAGGTCAAAGTAAAAATGTCTAATTTTGACTATTCTTTGATAGAGACGGAAGGAACTTAAAGCCAAATAATAGTAATGCTTCCGAGAAAAAAACATTGAATTTAATAAAATAGTGACAAAATGAAACTCCCCGTTCATACCTTGTTGCATTTTGCATTTTCCACTGTATGTTGCATCTGGTCTAGTATTTAAAACCATATTGAAAGAGAGGGAAGGACCGTGTTTCTGTATTCCCACCTAATAATTATCAAACACCCTCTTGCTCTTCAACCAAATGAAGCCTTATTGCATTTTCTTGTTACCTATGTCTTGGTATGTATACCTTCATCTCTTTACCTTAATCTTGTTTTGGTTAGGCCCAAACAGAACTGTGGCAGTGGCACTGGGAAACCAAACTGATCATTTGGCATTGCTCCAATTCAAGCAATTAATATCTAGTGACCCATATGGTATCCTAGATTCTTGGAATAGTTCAACCCACTTTTGCAAATGGCATGGAATCACATGCAGTGGTGAGAATCAAAGAGTTAAAGAGTTGAAGTTGTCAGGATACAAGTTGCATGGATCCATATCTCCATATATTGGAAATCTCTCTCATTTGAGATACCTTAACCTTGGAAACAACAGCTTCTATGGGAACATTCCACAAGAATCGGGTCATTTGTCGCGATTAAATTTTCTCCTTCTACTCAACAACTCGTTGTCTGGAGAATTTCCTATAAATTTGACAAAGTGCTATGAGCTCGAAAGCATAAACATAGCGGGAAACAATCTGATTGGCAAAATACCTAGCCAAATTGGTTCTCTTCAAAAGCTTCAAAATTTCTTCATGGAAAGAAACAATTTATCCGGAAAAATCCCACCATCCATAAGAAATCTTGCATCTCTTACTACTTTTTCGATGGGTTACAATAATTTGGAGGGAAATATTCCACAAGAAATGTGCTTCCTAAAACAGTTGAAGGTTATAGCAGTGCATGTCAACAAGTTGTCTGGTACATTTCCTTCTTGTCTTTATAATATGCTATCTCTTAATGTGATCTCAGCGGCAAAAAATAACTTTAGCGGCTCTCTTCCACCCAATATGTTCCACACCCTCCCCAATCTCTATTTCTTTGGGATTTTCGGGAATCAAATCTCAGGTACAATTCCTATTTCCATTACAAATGCTTCTAGTTTGACGACTTTTGATATTAGTCAAAACCATTTTGTCGGACAAGTTCCAACTCTAGGGAAACTAAAGAGTCTTTCGTATCTAACTATGTCTTCCAACAATATTGGTGACAATTCCACGAAAGATTTGGAGTTTTTAAAATCATTGGCAAATTGTAGTAAGTTGCAAACTCTCTCGTTGGCCAGTAATAATTTTGGAGGTAGTTTGCCAAATTTTATAGGTAATTTATCCACAACACTCAGTTATTTATATATTGGGGGTAATCAAATACATGGAAAAATTCCCACAGAATTAGGAAATCTAATTAGCTTGATTCTCTTGACCATGGACGATAACCATTTGGAAGGAACCATTCCGACTAATTTTAAGAAGTTTCAGAATATACAAAGGTTAGAATTGCAAGGAAACAAGCTGTCAGGGGATATACCAACCTTCATAGGCAACCTCAGCCAGTTGTATTATTTGAGACTAGATAACAATATACTAGAAGGGAATATTCCTCCAAATATAGGGAATTGTCAAAAGTTACAACACCTAAACCTTTCACAAAACAACCTCAGAGGATCCATACCCTTAGAGATTTTCGGTATTTCCTCTTTGACAAATTTACTTGACTTGTCACAAAACATATTGAGTGGAAGCTTACCAAAAGAAGTTGGTAAGCTAAAAAGTATTAGTTGGCTAGATGTCTCTGAGAATCATTTGTCTGGAGACATTCCTGGAACCATTGGTGAATGCATAAGCTTAGAATACCTTCATTTGCAAGGGAACTCCTTCAAAGGAACAATACCATCCTCTTTGGCTTCTCTTAAAGGTCTGCGATATTTAGATCTTTCAAGAAATCAATTGTATGGATCAATTCCTGATGTTTTGCAAAATATCTTAAGCTTAGAACACTTGAATGTTTCTTTTAATAAGTTGGAAGGTGAGGTACCGACAAACGGTGTCTTTGAAAATACAACCCAAGTAGCAATGATCGGAAACAATAAGCTTTGTGGAGGAATTTCACAGTTTCATTTACCACCATGCCCAATCAAGGGTTGGAAACAGGCAAAAAACCATAATCTCAAGTTGATAGCGGTGATAGTTAGTGTAGTTTCTTTTCTTCTGATACTTTCATTTAGTCTAGTTATCTACTGGATGAGGAAAAGAAACCAAAAACCTTCTATTGATTTACCAACAATTGATCAACTAGATAAGGTTTCATACCAAGACTTACACCAAGGAACCAATGGGTTCTCAGATAGAAACTTGATTGGATCAGGAAGTTTTGGTTCTGTGTACAGAGGAAATCTTCTGTCAGAAGATAATGTTGTTGCCATAAAGGTTCTGAACCTCCAAAAAAAGGGAGCTCACAAGAGTTTCATTGTTGAATGTAATGCACTAAAAAATATTAGACACCGAAATTTAGTTAAGATTTTAACATGTTGTTCTAGTACGGATTACAAAGGTCAAGAATTTAAAGCTCTGGTATTTTACTACATGGAAAATGGAAGCTTAGAACAGTGGTTGCATCCGGGAATTTTAAATGAAAATCATCCAACAAAATTGGACCTTGTTCTTATATTAAACATAATTGTAGATGTTGCTTCTGCATTACATTATCTTCATCAAGAATGTGACCAATTGATAGTTCATTGTGATCTAAAGCCAAGTAATGTCCTTCTTGATGATGACATGGTTGCTCATGTGAGTGATTTTGGCATTGCGAGACTTGTCTCAACCATTGGTTGTGATACTAGTACAATTGGAATAAAAGGAACTATTGGCTATGCTCCTCCAGGTATGTTTAGAATTCTTGAATCTTCCATTGTTTCTTTGATTTCTCCTATGTTTTGGTGAAGATTTGAAATTTTACTAACGACGTAGTATCAACAACTTTTTCTACATGTTTTAGAGTATGGAATGGGTTCTGAAGTGTCCACGTGCGGTGACATGTATAGCTTTGGAATCCTTATGCTGGAAATGCTTACCGGTAGAAGACCCACTGATGAAGTTTTTCGAGATGGTCAAAATCTTCATAACTTTGTTGCAATTTCATTTCCTTGTAATCTTATACAGATTTTGGACCCACATCTTGTATCAAGAGATGTAGAAGTAGCAATAAAAGATGGAAACTGTGATAATCTTATTCTAAGTGAAGAGGAGTGCTTAGTTTCACTTTTTAGGATTGGACTGATGTGTTCAATGGAATCACCAAAAGAAAGAATGAATATTGTGGATGTCACTAGAGAGCTTAATGTAATCAGAAAGACATTTCTCTTTGGTGAGATAAACTGATTTTTTATATGCTTGTTTGAATCATTTCTAACTCATTAATTGCTTATGTATTTACAATTTGATTGTTATTATCATATTATGCATTTCAAATTTCCTATACTACAAAAACAAGTAATAATGAGCTTCTTCTTGATATGGTTTTCAGGTGCTCACACTGATAATTAGTTATTAAAGCGGAACTAAGTTTCTAAGGTCATTTGTTGAAAGAGAAGTTTACCGAGCATGATTTAGACATGTAGTGTTGTTATGAAACTGAATGGTCCAGCTGCTGTAAACACATGTGGCAATGCTTAGTTTACTAATTTTTTATTCAGTGACTTAGTTAACAACATTTGATTCTGTGTCATTGTGTTCGTTGTAGATTTGACAGCAACAAACTAGTTGCTATAAATAACTAATGTTGTATTGCTTTCTAATTCAATGAAGTGAGAATGTATACTTCTCCCATACTTATCTTAATTCCATTGTCATGTATTTTCATTTTCATAAGAATTGTCACAATAGTTAAAATTGCAGGTGTGAAATTTCGATGTATTTTCAGCAAATAAAAATAAAAATGCAACATGATCATCAAAAGGTCTCATGGACATTGCAGGTTCACAGTAGGAAAATTAATGCTTTGAAGTTTGAACTCAACTCATCAAAAGCTCACCATTCTGATATTGAAGATGTAATCACTATAATATTGGACTAATGATTCTCAGACAATTCAATGGATAATGTCTGGGTGAGGTTAATCATTTGTAGCTTGTTTTCTTGGAGATCATAAGATTAAGGGTCTGTTTTATTATAAATTAAAATTAAAATAATTTTGGCATAATAATTTGGATATTATTCTGTAGGGATTTTTAATAAAACACTACAAGAAAAACTGCAAATTGCGACACTTCATCTGCGACCCCTACGTTGTAACTGCCTCAAAATGTACATTTGCAACGGTTGTTGCGGCTGTTTGGACCAACCGTCGCAGGATTTTTTTCCTAAATGAACTAAAAGCGCGTTGCAATTTCATTTACCCTCTCTACCCAAAATTTCATTCCGCGCTTTCTC
>Ga0228711_1005286_pt1 | contig 19696 bp, 8 predicted proteins | sample MedpolnodulmetaG_2_FD_177996 | JGI IMG/M metagenome (GOLD analysis project Ga0228711, IMG submission 177996) | Root nodule microbial communities from Medicago polymorpha collected in Santa Monica, California, United States - brown nodules | ecosystem: Host-associated > Plants > Roots > Nodule... | reverse complement strand
CGTTGTCGTTGATTTAATGCCAAGTAGAAATAATTGAACAATATGTGAAGTATTATTATTGTTTAGTTGTTGTTGTTTATGTTGTTAAATTTCGTTGATGAATTATATGCTTATTATTATTGAATGTGAAATCTCACCCCTTCTGTTTGAATGTTGCCTCTATGTGGGTAACGTGCAGATATCCAGGATTAGCTGCTGATGTGAGTTGATTCTCTTGCGTCGTCTTAGGGTCGCTCTGATACGTAACGGGATGGGGATATTTGCTTTGTTTTTCCACTGTTGCGTATTATTTATGAACCATGTTGTCGAACCTTTTGAATTGAGATTTTCACTTAAGTTGTTTATGTTGAGGCCGTAGTGACAAGGTTGTTGAATTAAAGAATTAAATTTTCCGCTGCGATGTTAATTGAATTTCGACAAGGTTGTTTTAATAAATAGTAACTTTACTCTATTTATACTTGAAATGTAGTGTGGCATTCCGTTTTACGTTGAATACTCTGATTTATGTGTAATATTTACATTGTTGGGAAAACGGGGTGTTTCACGCAGGGGGCAGAGACATGGTAGGCAGCAGGGTTGAGTATGATTAGGATTTTTTTTATGTACTTTTTGACTATGATGATGGTGATGTATAATTATGACATGTTTCGTACATTTTCGTATTTCTATGACATTTTCCGACATACCTTTTATATTATTTCTTGCATTTTAATTTTATCCTGTTCCTGTTAAATATTGGATGAATTTGTTTAGGTATCAATTGGTTATTGGATGAAAATTTTAGATGAATTTTCAATTGGTTATTGGATGAAAATTTTAGATGAATTTGGTTAGGAGAGACACTGGAAAATGAGTGTCTGGAAAATGAGCCAGACACGTAGCGGCAGTTAACAACCGCTGGGTGTAGCAACGATTAACTACCGTTGAACCCAGCGGCAGTTAACTGTTGTCGGCTTGGTAAACGGTTGTTAACTGCCGCTGGGGACATTTAGGTATTTTAATTGTGTCAATGTAAACTTATCAATGTCAGAAAAGCAATTTTCTTACTTAAATAAGCCAATCCTCTGAACAATATTTTCTTCTTACCACTGTTACTTGTTTGACAATGTATAGTTGTACATGTTTTTGCATTATAATAGCCTAGAAGAATTTCCAAGTACAAGGAGATCCTAGTTTTTGTCGTGAACGGGGTGAAGCTCTCTTCTTTGAAAAGCCAGATAATGCATGCTAAGAACTGAATTACACTACTAGGTGTCACAAATGGAATGTACCAGTTCGGATCTTTGGATATCTTTCTTTCCCCTAGATGTGGAAGCGTCGACTTGATCACTCATGTCATGCTGCTAGACCCCGACATTGACCAACCACTCGTATTTAATGACAATCAGCTTGGGGCTTTTGCATACCTTTCTAAGTCAAAGATAGTTTATTTCATGGTGAATCAAAGATAGTTTATTTCATTTCATTTAAAATGAGAGAATAAATACAACTAGGAGGTATGTAATACATAGATGAGTTAGACTGAAATATAAACACTCAAGTTAAACAATGAATAACTCTATTAACTTGCTTTCGAATAAAAGTTGATCTATAACCAACATCAGCATTGAACAAGTCTCTACATCGAGAGATGATAGTACCTAACTCTTCGCATAAGAAGTAGCATTGATAATGACATTAACAATCATTGGGCTAGACTATCACTTTCAAATCATAAAAACATTTATACTCAGTTTTTTAAATAAACTATAACAGTTAATGTATATCATGTAGATACATTAATTAGTGTATTAATTATCTTTTAATCTTTTAATTAGAAATTTCTTCAAAAAAAAAAAGAAGTATTTATGTATGAGAATGGTAGGAATAAATTGTAGCCATCATATTAAAAGCAAAAGTTGAGATTAAAAGATGGATTAATTAGTGTGTAAATACATGTGCAAATTTTTACGGTTTCTTTCACTCGTTAAATGTCGCGGCTCCAATGTGAGTCTGGCATACTTGAAAGATTGGTATACAAGAATAAGAATCAGCACCGCCGCTGTTCCTATTTCCAGCATCTTTTGAAGGTATGCACTGTAGTCTAGTCTCTCTGAAGTAAGTGTTCAATGATGTGAAATTGCTTAGTGTTGGAAAATTTTATGAAATCCTTTTCCCTTTTTTTTATGAGTAATTGTATTTGCATGGAATTTTGTGGTTACAATTGCATTTACATGCATGTAATGTGTCTTTACAAGTCATTCTGGGTTTGGTGATCATTAGGTGAGGAGGGATTTAAGGCTTCTGCATTTGGCCAACTTAGAGGAGCTTGTGACATCATGTTTCAATGTTATCAAAGGAGATAGACCAAAACATAAGATTCATCTTTTAGAGAGGTAGGTTTGTGTTATTTCTTTCAGCATTTTTGGAGTTTTCCAAATTTTATGCGCAAAGATTCAATTTAGATAACCGAGGAGGTGACATGATTGATGATTGTGTGTTTAAAACATGGAAAGCGTCTTTCATGTTGATATTTCATGCATTTCATCTCTTACCACTGTTTCAAATTGACATCAACACTCTTTTATGTGGCTAGGACAATGACAATTACAATATATAAAAGTTCTAAATGTTTCAAATTGTTTATGTGTTTTCCTTGCCTGTTTAATATGCCTGCAAGGCAGAAAGGAAAATTGGAAAACTTTTACATTCTCACTCTACAAGATCTCATGAAAATTGGATGTGACAATTTAAAACTTTCATGTAAAGAGATGTGATAATGATGATACCAATACCATAGACCATTATTCAAGCTTGTATGTTGTGGTTAAAGAACGAGGTATGTGAATATGGATGTCGCAGCATTATAACACGATTACAGTCCTCTGTCAAATGACTCACTGTTTTGCATAATTAAACAGATTGAAGTCTTTGCTTCTTTCTTGCCCCTCGTTTTGTTATTTGCCTTCTGAAATGTGTTTCTGTTATAATTTCTCCATCAAACTGTGATATTATTATAGGTCTGGGCTTTGCTGGTAATAATATTGTTGTACTTACTGTTTCATGACAGCTTGAAAAGGAGAAAATGCAATGATGTAAAGCAGAATTTTTTGGAGCGTCTTTTAGGATCTGCACGACTACTAGCAGAGGGGAAATTTCAGCTGAATATTATTAAGTGATTATGTTGCTGTTTTCAATACTTTTTAGTAATAATAAATTAAGATCAATGTTTCTACTGTGCTGGCTCATTAGCTGCTTCCTTTTCCCATGCCTAGAGTACGACTTTGAGTATTCAACAGATTAATTTGGGTAGTATGGCATGTCCAAGTCCCACATTGAGTAGTATGGGGTGCTCAAGTGCTTGGAGAACCCTCCCTTAAAAGCTAGCTATGAAGGGAAAAAAAAACAAACCACTTCAATACTCCACTGAGCATCCCATTCTACTCGATGTGAGACTTGACAACCCCATAATACCCAGGTTCCTATCACAACACCACCTCTAAGAGCTGACGTCCCGACAATTGCACTCCGCTAAACTTTACTCAGCCTCTCCGTAGGTACCCCTTTTTTATAAGTATTCAAGCACTTGGCCTTCCCTTAAAAGCCAGCTATAAGGGGGAAGAAGGAAGTCACTTAACTACTCCACCGAACATTCCATACTACTTGATGTGTGACTTGAGCAATGAGCACTCCATAAAATCTAGCTATCAAGGGGGAAGAATCAAATTACTTTTAAACTCCACTAAGTATCTTATACTATTTTTATTTTATTTTTTTGGAAAAATTCATCCCATACTACTTGATGTGAGACTTGGGCATAGCATAATGCTCAAGTCCCTATCAGATTCTAATTGGGGTTTTTTCCTCTATGCATAAGCATAGATTTAACATTGGATCAATTTTTTCTTACAGAGTCCTTTCTCTTATTTCAATTGATGTTCTGTTTTCCTATGCAGATGGTTAAACCAATACAGAAGGCTGCAACATATCCTTCTACTAGCATCATGTGGTTTATATTGTAACGATTTGTTCATTTATACTATATTCTTAGGGTTTAGTTGATTGGCCATTGCTTGGCCATGGTATAAGAAGGAATACTAAACCTTTCTCTTATACTTCATAACATAGGACCAGTTTTTTTTTTGAGGTAATACAGGTACCAGTTGATCTTACCAAATGGTACTACTAAATGCATATTTATACAAGTTTCATATTTGTTTTTAAATTTTCCTTCATTTTTTTTACAATACCATCTGAACACGTTCGGAATTTTCATGCTTAATTTTAGATGATGTTATATAATTTCTTTATCTGTACTCTGTCGTTCTTTTACGCATTTATGTTGATTTTTTTCCCTCTACATGTCTGTTAATCATTACAAATCTTTGTAGAAATGTAAAGAGGAACTTCTTATTTCATATTTGATAACTTCAAAGTTTTGAATTTCTCAAGCATTTTTTCATATTTTGCTTGGTTATCATTATCTTCTGTGATATAGTCATCTTTTTTTTTTGGTTACATATTATTGAATCCTTGAATCAAATTTTTTCTGTTTGGATTAATAGATCATAGAACCCCTTAGTAAATGTTATCATGGTTAATTCTAGTATCATTTAGTATGTGCATGCTACCCGAACATCTTTTTGAGTAATCTGTTACGATTTCCATATGAAATTTCTTTCCTTGACTATTTAACAGTGAGATATCTATATTGTTTGCTCGATCCTTTTTTATGGGACTTTCTGTGACTATTATGGCTTTGCTAGCGCGTCTACGAGTTTTGGTTCAACAAGTAAGTCTCCCATGTTTAATTTATTATAATTTAAGTTAGTCAAGGTTTCATGATAGTCGAATTGGAACTTGTTTAATGTGGAACACTTTTGCTGAGGTTATTTGTAAATAAACTATGAAGTAGAAGTGATATTATTTACTGTAAATTTAAAGAATTTGTGTTATTTATAGACTTTATGTTATATCTTCCCGTGATTGTGCATTTATCTTGATTGAGCTTTTTTCCCTCCTTGTGCAGATTTTACTTGATGTTGTTTATTTGTTCAACCCGGTCTCTTTCCTGTCTAAAAATAAGCAATCAATTAAAATGACTCATGAGGGAATAGAGGTTAGTTTGTAGCTGTACCACTAAATTCTCTGCTATATGTACTTATGCATAGATACGAGTGTATATTTGAAAATAATAATTTACATGCTAATCTATTTTTTCTTCATCTGTTCTGATGTGTACTACTAAATCAGGTTTTTAGAGAGTTCTACCCTGTTAGTGATGATAATGATTATGTTACATTAGATTGTGTCTGGAAATCACATAAGTATATATTAGATGAGAGGAAACATAAAAGGAAGAATGAAAGTCAAGTTGAGGATTTTGGTGGAAATCTTTATGTTCAATCATCAGATGTCAACCATAACACTATTGAGTCGATTCTTGGGGGTAAGACCCATGAAATGCTCATTTCTGCTATTCCATTATCACTGCCTTCTTTATTTTTGTATGATTAATATAATAAATGTCTTGTTAACGAGGCTTGTATTCAATAGGACTAATGAACTGAGTTTGAGAAAAAGAGAGGAAGTGTTTAGAATCTGAAAACTGATTTTGTCATTCTGATTCTGAATGAAGTACTACATGGTAATTATACAATAGCTGCTATGTAGAAGATATCGCACCTGGAACGGCATGTTGAAAAGAATGCACTAGATTGAATGTTAATTACAATGCATGGCGAAACTAAGGGTTAGGTGTTGAATAGGTGGTCCAACAAACAACTAAAGTGGTTATTTGGAGTCAAATTTCAGACTTCAACCTTGAGGATAAGGATCTTGCCGAGGAGGGGTTAATGCCATAACTCTAGTAACTAAATAAGTAGTTGATAACTGCAGCTCACTAGGGTTGGCCCAAAACCTAGTAGTAGTTAGTTAGCAAACAGATAAAAGGAAGCTCTAATAATGCTGAGCATCATTTGGCATTTCTGAGATTAGAAAACCTTGAGCATTGGCTTGGTTTCCAATTAAAAGGCATAGTTCAAGTCTCGTAACATTTTTTCTCTCCTTTGCTGGTTTCATTTGTCACCGTTATATGTAAAAAGTTAGATAGTAATATTTTGATGTGATTAAACACGGTAAATCGTGTCTTCTGCAGATGACCAACTTGACCCAGAGAGAGGTGAAACAGATGCTGCAGCTAAAGAGGATCCCCCTCATGCCAAGGATATGAATTCTGATTTGTTGACAGGCTCATCGCAAATTGATGAAGTTAAGGAGACTGTTTAATAGTGAGGAGGGAGGAGAAAACCGCTCTACCACAAAAGTCTCTTTTTGCCAATCTTCACCAGAGAACAACGTGCATGCATTATCACACTCTACAACCAATGGCAAACTTCACTCCGGAGAGAGCAACTTGCATGCATTATCACAGTCTTCAACCAGTGGCAAAATCCATTCTGGTTCGAAGGTGTCATTTGTGTCAATAAAGAATACTACATAAATACCACAAAGTGTACAAAGTGGTATTTCTGTGTTAACTAGCAATCCCAAGGCTAAGGCATTCCATTTCAAGGGAAATGAAATTGATCAAACAAAAGATGACTTTCTAAGTGCTGATGTTTTGAATACAAGAACATTGAAAATGTCTCGATTCTTTTGCTAGTTACATTACAGTAGGAAAATTTGCTTTAATATGAAAAGTCATTTACTTGAACTAGTTTTTATTTTTTAATAATTTATTCTTTAGTCAATCGAATTAATTAAATCATGATTTGAAGATCTCTTCGGTTCAATTCTAGTCAGATTTTGAAATAATTGCTCTTGAACAGTCTATAACAACAGATGTTAGAATTGGAACCAACCACCAAAACAACCATCAAATCCATCTCCAGTTCAAACTTCAATTTTAGAGGAACCTTCTATTACATTAAATTTATCTAATGCAGTTGCCAAACCTCTGTTTTGTCAAAAAAATTATATCACACCTCTTTATTCTGATTAATTGTGAGCCTAATCTAATTTATTATTTAGGCAATGAACACTGGCTTTTATATTGAGATGTAAGCTGGATCAGGCATGGCATCTGAATGTGACAGATTTGTGCTTCTGGTTCCAGCTGATGTGAAGAAAAAAAATAGAGATGCATTCTTTCACGGCACATGTTGGAGAATCTGTACTCAAACAACAAAATAATTTTGCCATCACGTTGAAAGGGACATGAGCATCATATATCCCGCTTTTGAAGGCCTTACATTCGATTACACAAGGAAAAATGTAGACTAGTTTCAAGAAGAATTTGGTTACATGTCACGATTATTTTTCTCGTGTCTCAATGTCTTCGCGCCGCGATAATTGTAAATGTTACAAAGTGTGAAAGTGAATAAATGCACGATAGTGTTGCTTATATTTGGTTCCACATTTTCAAAACCAATTTTTATTAGCATGATAAAACTTGATCTCAAGATAAAACTAGGCAATACAAAATCTCAAGATTGAGCTTCAGTTTTAATGAAAAGCATAGAACAGAATTTTACAAGACACACTTGATCTCAGATCGGGTGACCAATGTCATTCCATCAACCTGAAATCTCCTCCATTTTTTTATACAAACCATTAATCTATAAAGTACGGACACATACATTGACATCAATAATAATTGAAAAAATAACATAATTCCATGGAATCACATGTGTGGTGGACATCGACATGTATTAGACACCAGACACACTAGGTGCTTCATCTAACCCATATTAATGGGTATGATACACACACGTTTCTTATTTGTAACAACATCTCCTAATCACTACCATACAAAAACAAATAGCCAAGACGGAACATTTTTGGATTCAAATTTCAGTCCCTATGAACAGAACTTCTCATATAATTACTCTCACTGTGAACTCTGATTGGTCAAACGATCAGGGTTCGTAACCTCTTCCTTAGGGACAGTAACAGTAAGAACACCATCTTCAATAGAAGCCTTAACCTGATCCAATTTACAATTAGCTGGAAGAGTAAAACTCCTCATGAATTTACCACTACTACGCTCAACACGCTGACATCCATCATTTGTATCTTGTCTCTCCATGCTCCTCTCTCCTGTTATCTGAAGCACTCTTCCATCTTCAACCTCAACTTTCACTTCCTCTTTGTTCAGCCCTGGTACATCAGCTTTGAACACATGGGCTTCTGGAGTTTCCTTCCAATCAATCTGGTTGTTGAGGAAAATTGGATTTTCTCGTGAAAATTCTTGGATTGAGGTAGCAAATGGGGAATTCTCAAAAGGGCTGTTGTTGCCTGGTATCATCGACATTTTCTTGTAAGATTAAAATATTGCAAAGATTGTGTTATGTTGTAGAGACATGATCTGTCTTATTTGAAGATAATTATGAAAGGTGAAGAGAATTCTTCGTAAAACACTCAGGGACATAATTAGATGTTTCCATTCTTAGGATGTTTCATGTGGATATTATTTTACTTGATCTTTGTGGAATTTATGCTATATATACTTACTATGAATTTACAAATACTTAAAATAGACATAAACGACGTGAGACACTAGATAATTAAACCATGCTTACATGATTTATTCGTTACAAAATAGAACGAACTCACATTGCTGAATTTATTTTTACACACAGCATATAAACTGGTACGCATTACAATGAAACAGAACACACAAAACACTTCACACTATTCTCAACCCAAAAACATAGAGCTTTGAATATGTGTTCAACCAGAGATTTCAATGGACTTAACATCAGGCTTCTTGATTTCTTCCTTAGGAACAGTAACAGTGAGAACACCATTCTCCATCGCAGCTTTCACTTGATCCATCTTGGCATTTTCGGGCAATCTGAACCTTCTCATAAACTTTCCACTGCTACGCTCCACGCGATGCCATTGATCGTTCTTGTCTTCTTTTTCAACGTTCCTCTCACCGCTTATCTGAAGAACTCTGTCATCTTCAATTTCAACCTTCACTTCCTCCTTCTTCAGTCCAGGAAGATCAGCCTTGAACACATGAGCTTCTGGGGTCTCCTTCCAATCAATCCTAGTGCTCACAAATGCGGAATTCTCCCGAGGGAATGAAGAAGCAGAAAGTGCAGAAGAATTGGTGAAAGGAAAATCCTTGAAGGGGTCCCAGACGTCAAGGGAGAACGGATCGAAAACATTGCTCCTTCGGCCACCAAAAAAACTTGGAATCAGCGACATGTTTGATGAAGATTTTAGAACTCTGTGAATTGAGAAAATAATAATGCTATAAATATGCTTGGTGTTTCTGGAGACCGGAGTGACGGGTATATAAAGGAGATGAGGAATGATCTTGTACTCTCGAGAAAATGCTGCTCTGTTCATTCATTGTCGTCGCTCAAGTCTTGAAAATTCAGGAACATTCTGGAGAGACCTAGCTTGTTTTATTTAGGTTAAATTCAATTTTGACCCCAACTTTTACAAAACGGAAATTACAACCTTCAAACTATAACTTTGGTGGGGTCAAAATTGTTGGTCTTTAAGGTCGAAGAATCAAAAGTGTTCTTTACTCAAATAATGAGATATACACATGTATTTAACACATGACCGTTCTTTGAGGAGTGCAAAGAGTTCAATCGAGCTGAACTTCCCAAAAATGATGGGCCTTAAGAAAAAAAATCATTTGTTCAATATCCCCCACCCCCGCTCAAAAAAGAAAAATAAACATGTTTCATGTTTCAATTTCTAAGTAAAAAATCATGTTCCATGTTTTCGATTTCTAAGTTAAAAAACACTTCTTTAGTAAAAAAAATTGTTAATTTTGATTTCAGTGACTAATAATTATTATACGAGTGTTATTTTTAATTTAAATAGAAGATTAATCTTTTAAAAAACATTGTGCGTTTTTTTTATTAGGGGCCTATTTTTACTCTGAGAGCCGAGACTCCGGTTTTATAGGGACGGCCCTGATTTGACATGTGACATATAACTCTTTAAATTTGATCTAATGTATGCGTTGATCTAGTCAAAATTAAGGGGACATCATTTTTACAAACAAAACTAAGGTTAGGGGCCAAAAGTGATATTTTGAAAGTTTGGAGGCCAATATCGTCGGGATGTAAAAGTTTTTTTTTTTTGAGAGGATCGGGATGTAAAAGTTTGGAGGCTAAAAGTGCAATTTAACCTTTTATTTATTAAACCATAATCAATGTCCAATATCTAATCTACACCTTGAGAGAGAAAGGAATTCAAAGATTAATATGATAGATGTTTGTCATTTCCAATGAGAGATTTCAATTAATAAAAATAGTTTAATCCCTATTTTCAAATTTAACATTATTTTTAAAGATTCTAATGCATTTTTACGCAATAGACTATTCAACCAAATATGTAAATTTCTATTGATTTTGATAAATATTTACTTAAGAAGTATTTCGATAGAGAGACTAAACTTATGGACGTTCTTTAATTTTAGAAACGAATTCGGTATTATATAAATTTAAGAAACTAAAACCTCACTTTGTGAATGTGTGTGTATATATTGAAAATAAAGAGGGTCTTAGTCCAAAGTGAAACTATACAAGCACAACTCTGAGATATATAAGCCTTACATAATCACGGACAACTCAGCTATATATGCATTACAATTGCCTGATAATCTAAGGAAACCACAAAGCCACTCGCATTTGTCACCTCACAACAACCCACCAACTCTCAAACCATCACGGCTTGCCCCATCCGAATTAATTTTGATCCAACCAACCACGGGGCGACTCCAACTAATCTAAATTTGTTCCTTCGCTACGCATACACCCGACTTGGATGATGTCACAATGGTGTTATATTGTCCAAGACAATTTTGGTCTTTCAAAGTCACTATAATACTCCTCTTTATTCCTCAAAGTCCACAAAGCATGACAACTTATAGCCACAAAGAAAGTATTTTTGTTTTCTTTTCATATAATTTGTGTTAATTTTACTTGTAATCAAAGAGATACCAGACCCTTTGGATTAAACGGTTGTGTATATTTTGAGATAACAATGAATATCCTAAAAGAATTGTTTCCAGTATTTTAAAGAATGTGTCATTTATAGCTAGCATATCAATAACTCACCATAACTTTTTTCTGTTAATTCTTTTAAATATCAAGGATTAATTACACATGGATAAAAGATAAGATGGCAACAAGCGCACCACTAGGCCTTTTTTGATAGCACAATCAATCTTAAACACAACATTCATGAACTTAGAAGATATTACATTCTTGTGAACCTTTGAACCATGTGTAAAAGGTCAACAACATATGGCGCTAAGAAACCAAAAGTATCAAAAGCAAATGGTATAAAAACATGTTGATTGTGAGAATAAGCTTTCTCATGTTTAGCTATTTTGCTTGACGCAACTTTTAAGGTTGTCTGTCTTACCAAAAAGCCCCGACCTCTAATCCCACAAGTGGGAAACTCCGATCAAATCTACACATGCATGTTTTCATCATACCTGTCGCGATGTTTTTTGGATATCAAGCCATTAGATTAGTCTTGAATCTTAATTTGATTACACCACCGATCTTTTATTTTCCAAGGGGGGAAAGGGAAAAGAAAGAACAACCCTATAAGAGATTAAGGATTCAGGGGTTGGTTTTGCAAAGGGAAAGTTTTACGCACCCTAAGGACTATGATATTCCATAGGAACCTCTGGTTTTTATTTATCTTGTGCTAAGTTATTGCTTACTTTTTTGTAAATGAAATGCCTAAAGAAATCTAAGTGTAAGAATGGAAAAAGAAACATATTTCTGTTTTTTTTTTATTGATTTGGAAAGACAAAAGTCATTTGCCTACATACTCAAAAATAGGATCAAAATCATGTAGTTCACGTTAAATTAAAAAAGCGAGTAATGAGTTGGATTAATTTTAAAGTTTTTAAAAAAAAAGTTTTAAGAGGGTAAGAAGCTGAGAAGACACAGAAGAATAAAATGACGTGAGGTTGATTGATTTTAATTAAAAGAAACCAAGTCTAAGTATAGTTTATGACATAATAAAATTTGATTAAGAAATAAAAGAAAGAAGAAATCTCCTGGGGTAAAGTCGAAGGTATATTAAGAAAATATTTGTGGTGTTTGGCATATTGGAAATTTAATTTTTCTAAGTTAAAATGCTTAAAATCAGTTAAAAGCAAATAATTTATTTCTTAAAAGACCATTTAGCCCAAACATAAACTCATAAAGTGGGGGAAGGTTTAAATCAAGAGGAATATACATAAGATCATAAAATGATGTGAAACTTGTTGCACCATAACCAGCGATACTAAATTCCGCAAATAGGTGAAGAAATTGATATGCATGCAAATTAACTCCACAAATTTTGGTATATATTCATGGGCTAAACAGAATTTTTGCAATTAGAAGCATAAATTTTGCTAAAACATTTTAAACATAATACATAACACTAACTCAAAGTAAACTCGGATTTATTCACCTAGACATCACATTACAAAATTTATTTCCCATAGACATCACATTACACAAAACAGACCATTGCAACCAAGAAACAGAGTATCAGTACTGGGTTCAACCAGAGATATCAATGGACTTCACTTCAGGCTTCTTGGTCTCTTCTTTTGGAACAGTAACAGTGAGAACACCATTCTCCATTGCAGCTTTCACTTGATCCATTTTAGCATTCTCTGGCAATCTGAACCTTCTCATGAATTTACCACTGCTACGCTCCACGCGATGCCATTGATTGTTCTTGTCTTCTTTCTCAACGTTCCTCTCTCCGCTTATCTGAAGAACTCTGTCATCTTCAATTTCAACCTTCACTTCCTCCTTTTTCAGTCCTGGAAGATCAGCTTTGAACACATGAGCTTCTGGAGTTTCCTTCCAGTCCACTCGTGTGCTTGCAAATGCAGAATTCTCACGAGGGAATGAAGAGGCAGAAAGTGCAGAATTGGAGAATGGAAAATCCTTGAAGGGATCCCAAACGTCAAGAGAGAATGGATCAAAAGTGTTGCTCCTCCGGCCACCGAAGAAACTTGGAATCAGCGACATTTTACTTATGTGGTGTGAATTGGAAGAAATGAGAGTTTATAAAAAGATCTGAGTTTGTATTTGTTTTTGTTTTTGTTTGTTTTGATGGTTTCCTCTAAGGACATACAGGGTTTTTAAACGGCGTGGATGAGTAATCTAGTGTTTTCGAGAAAAATATCTATTGAGGTAGTTACAAAATTTCTTGAAAAATCAAGAAACGTTACGACCCGATGTTTAATACGGATGCGACTAGAATTCTCTAGATTCGGACTATAGTATAACTTTATCAACGAACACTAGTGGATTAGGCCCAAATTGCATTGGTAACATCATCATTAAAGTTGGTGTCTGTTTTCACTTGGATAAGTTTTTGGGTATTATTTTTTCCATCCTATCTGATGATCATGTACTCCGTAAATTTTTTAAAGATGCTCATGAGTTTTTGAATTATAAAATCTGAAAACATCTGAAGTGAATTTGGATTCTAAAATCCGAACAATGCTTATATATAACCAGTCAACAAACTCTCTCACATTTCAACAGTTTTCAGTTTTGCTTTTAAAAACAACAAAAAAACTAAGTAAAAAATTCCAAAAACCAGTCAAATAAAATCATAAAAATACTAAAAAATTCTAAAAATCAAATAAAACTAATGCAAATTTTTTCGGATTTTTTTGAGAATATGAAAAAATTTAAAAATGAAAAATGAGTCTAAACGATAGAATTTTGGAATTTGAGGGCTGGAATCCCATAAGAAGTCCCTTCTACGGGAGTCTTGATCCTTGATTATTATTTTTTTTGATTTTCTGGGGAAGTTTCGGAGCAATCTGATCAAGTAGCCCAAAAACCCGATTTTTGACTAAGAACAGCTAACAATGACCCAAAACAGAAGGATGTGAGTTAGGAAGATTAATATTGTCCATAAAATGACTATCCATGTTACAGACATGTTCAAAATTTGTGCTGATACAGTTCAGATTATATAATCAAAAAAAATCAAATAGCGCGCATACTTTTTAAGGGTTTCGGATTATAAAATCCGAAAAAATTCACTAATGTGAAAAACTCATTTTTTCACCCTACGGTGGGAAAAACTTAAATTCAGATTACATAATCCGAATGACATTTTGGGAAGAAAAAAAAAAAAAGGCGCGCGAGAAACGGATAGGGTGGAAAAAGTAATAGTCTAACTTTTTAGGTTCATTAAATATCTAATGTATCCAGTCCAACTGATTGACCTCTAAATCCTTTCCAATGGTTTCTATAATAGTTTTCCTAGGTCTTCCTCTACCTCTTTTAACTTGACTCTCCTCCATTTGATCTACTCTTCTTACCACGACATCTACGGGTTTTTCTCTCTACATGCCCAAACCATCTAAGCCTGTTTTCTACCAACTTTTCTACTATAGGTGCTACCCCCACTCTCTCTCTATTGGTGTCATTCCTAGTCCTATCATGTCTAGTCTTACCACTCATCCAGCGCAACATCCTCATCTCTGCTACACTTACTAGATTATCGTGTTGACTCTTAACTGCGCAACACTCCGTACCACACAACAACGTCGGTCTGACTTTTGTCCGATAGAACTTTCCTTTCAACTTAAGTGGTACTTTCTTATCGCACAAAACACCTGAGGTTGGGAAAAAATAAATTGTCTTCTTACATCTATAAATCAACATGAACCACGTGGTGGGTGCAATCCTAATACATAAGCGACGACATTTTGGATCCACATGCAATGACTAAAGCGGCTGAAGACGACGTCGAAAAAGAAGGCGATGAAAGCAGTCGAATTAAGAATTAATTTAAGGTAATATTTTAATTCTTTTTTTTTTTTTTACATAAGGTTGCGTTTTAATTCAATTAACAAATTTTAAATGAGATGATGTGGTAAAATGTTATTGGTTGATTGTGTAAAGTATTTCTACACTGTCAATGCACTATAATTAAACTGTTATTTTATATTGCGGAATATAATTTGAGATCTTATTATTACTTTTTGAACAAAACTATTTAACTAAATTCTTTTGACCAAAATTAAAGGACAACTATTAAAGAATGTCTTGGGGGCACTCGTTAACAAGATTCTTAAACTATTATTCCAATAGATGGATCCATATAGCGGCACAAGATTTAGGTGAACAAAGACTACCCAGGTTCTTAACTTCATTCACAAAATGCTCATCTTTTATGTAGTTTTTGTCATCAAACCTCCTGACTGCAACACTGCGTCCATCATACAGTTTTTCTGGTGAAGAGAAATCGTATAATAAAAAATCTTTGTTAAGACTAGTGAAAGTAAAGAATTTCATCCTGTCAAAATTTTGTGTAGCACTTGGATGTCATTGACTTTTGATGCTATTGGTTCCACTGCTACCTTTGCGTTTATCTCTCTTAACAATTTATTATTTCTCATCTAAATAATTTATTTTAATTATTCATTTATCATTCTCTCTCGTCTAAAATGAACATATGTCACCAATAACATCAAAAAAACTGCACCCAAGTATTTCTCCAAAATTTCCTACTATCATTGCGGCCAGTTTATATAAGTTTTTGGATAGAAACCGGAATACTCACATCATGACTTTTAACTTTTATCATAATACACTTTTCCACAGGCCCCGTTTCCTAGTATCTTTATTAAATAAGAGTTTATCTCAGTGTATATGTTTTCTTTTTGAAATTAATTATTTTTATGTATAGAAACTAATTGAAAGAAACTTTTGAAAAAGTGGTTGAGATGGGTTGTTTAAATCAAGTAGTAGATCATTATAATTTCATCTATTTTATTGTTATTTAATTTTAATTATACCATTATATAACTTTTTTCAAATAAACATGCTTTGAAAGTGTGAGGCATCGTCGGTGTAGTTTCTTTATGTATTGAAATTGCAAACATATTTCTAAAGTCTTATGTTAATAATTTTATGGACTAAATTGACCATTAAAAAATATTGAAGAACTAAATTGACTAATTAAATACATATCAGAAGACTAAAATGAATAATGAACGAAATACCATACCATATGGATGCGTTTGCTATTTCTATACATTATAAAAAATGGTAGTTCCATTGTGTTGGCAGGGTGACCAAAATTATTGTTCATCCAAATATATTTAAACTAAAAATAACAATAATTATTTTTTTCTTCTAAACATAACTTATATTTTTCCAATCTAAGTGTTTTATTTATTTTTTGGGTAAAGAAAAAACATTACCTTTTCTTTACAACTCATTTTTGATGTCGTAGCAATATCTAGAGTGTTCTCGGGCTATATAGAGAATCCCCGTAAGTTTCTAAAATTGGACATTTCTGGAAATTACATGATGATTCCTCCAACTAGTTTATATACCCGTTGCCTGCAAAGCAGGTCATTCACACTACGCATTGAGAGTATTAGCCAATTCCATTCCATTTTCCATTCTTAATTTACAGAGTTCTAAAATCTCATCTTCATCAAAATGTCGCTGATTCCAAGTTTCTTTGGTGGTCGAAGGAGCAATGTGTTCGATCCATTCTCCCTTGACGTTTGGGATCCCTTTAAGGATTTTTCATTTCCCAATTCTGCACTTTCTGCTTCTTCATTCCCTCAGGAGAATTCTGCATTTGTGAGCACCAGGATTGATTGGAAGGAGACCCCAGAAGCACATGTGTTCAAGGCTGATCTTCCAGGACTGAAAAAGGAGGAAGTGAAGGTTGAAATTGAAGATGACAGAGTTCTTCAGATAAGCGGAGAGAGGAACGTTGAGAAAGAAGACAAGAACAATCAATGGCATCGCGTGGAGCGTAGCAGTGGTAAATTCATGAGAAGGTTCAGATTGCCAGAGAATGCTAAAATGGATCAAGTGAAAGCTGCAATGGAGAATGGTGTTCTCACTGTCACTGTTCCAAAAGAAGAAGTTAAGAAACCTGATGTTAAGTCTATTGAGATCTCTGGTTGAATGAACTTAGAATGAGTTCTGTCTGTTAGAATGAGATCTCTCCTTGAGAGTGTTGGTTGTAATGCTTACCTTTTGTGTGTGATGTGGGTGTGAGTTATCATGTCATATGTGAAATGTTGCTGAATAAATAAATTATTAATTCTCCAATTTTTCCTTCCAAGTTCACTGGAGTACTGACTGATTCTTTTGCAATCCTTCATAATTTCCCTTGTATATTTCATTTGGCATATTAAGACTCATTTGTTATCTTGCCTAACTTCCATTCCTAGACAACGTAGTCATCACACTGAGCTCTATGATCTCAGATGCTTGGAGCAGTAAATCATGAATAATGCTAGGATTCTGATTGATCTTATTTTTGAGGATGATACATGATGGATGATGAATAATGCTAGGATTTTGATTAATCTTAAATCATGAATAATGCTAGGATTTTGACTAATCTTAAATCATGAATAATGCTAGGATTTTGATTAATCTTATATTGGATGATGATACCACGTCTTCTGTAATAAGCTCTACAAAAATCTCCTCTAGTTAAATTAAGAATGTAGACTTCAAATATTCTATGAAATTTTACTCTAAATACTTGAGCAATTCCTCCACCGCCAATTTCTTGAATATTTGATAAACCCATTGGACTTCAATGGCTCTTTATGTTGTATCTTGTTCACTAACTTCAATTTCACCTTTTTAGATGATTGTGAGCTCTTGTTGGATTGATTGTACTCCATTTTGTCACTTTATAGCTACTTCATTGTATGTTTCAAGTTTTAGGACAGCAACACATCTTCTTTCATTAGATATAGTTGAGAACAATATTAACACTTTGGAAATGAATTTCTTGTAAATCATTTCAGCTACTTTTTTTCCCCTCCATGTATTTTTTTCTTTTCTGCTTACACCAATTATTCCATTTTCAAGTTGAAATATAGGAATTACTTAGTACAACCTGACACGTGCATAAGAAAGAAAGGGCAAGCAAAGAATTCCTGTCGTGCCAAAATTTGTTTTGACTAAACCAGAATTTAAATGGAGTTCTCCTATTAAGGACACTGGTTGAAAATCCTACTCAACATAAAATGTGGTAGAGTTTGCATTACAACTCATGAACAGCTACTCTCTCACTCGCACCACTTCTATCAGGTTTAGTCCTTTTTGCCTGTGAAACATAACAAAGGAAAAAGAAAAAAAAACAAGCAATGAATTCATGTCATGCTAAATCTGGTTTGTAAGAGCACTTCAGTGGAGGTATCTAAATGAAATTAGTAGAATAATGAACTATTGCTTGTATGTTGTAGCATTTTAATCTCCTGCCCCAATTTTCCTTGTATCGTATCATCAAAATTAAAAGTCGAGTGCAAATAAAAGTATTGTCAAATTAAAAGTTGAGTGCAAATAAAAAAGATCATCGAAAGATTGAATAATTTCATAATAGTCACGTGATATGACATTGTGAAAGTCACTTAATAATAGTGGTAATGAAACTGAGTTTTAGTTTTTTCAAAATTTGCAATTGGAGATGCTCTAATGTAAAAAAAAACTCTGGTTTGTAACCAAACAAGAATTTAAATGGAGTTTTTCTATTAAGAATTCCTTGAAACAGAATAAACTCCATCATTTCGATGATAATTATGTTGTAGTAAGGTGTGAGTCTGCTTCTCTACAGAACATGTCATTTCTACATTTTATTTTAGGGGATCATTTCTATATTCTCAATGGAACCATTTTAATTCTTCATGTGTGGCTTATATTACTCTTCTGTTACAAGAGAAAAAAAATTCAAGATATAACACAGAACTTATAGTTATACTTCCTCCAACTTCAAGCATAGCAGTAATGAATTGAAAGTACAACAATATTTTGAACTTCAGATTGAAAACAAAAGAGTACTTCATCTCTGAATGATAGCAATTAGTTCATATTCATTAAGTTTAACAAAGAGAAAGAGAACAGATACAAGTACCACAACAAACTAAAGATAAGGGCCATTATCAAGACCCATGCAACAAGTTCTGAAACTGAAAAACCAAAGACCTGCTTAGGACTCAGCACACAATAAAACACAACTAAATAAAACCCAAATACTTAAAATCCACCGCGAAGACGCAAAACAAGGTGAAGAGTGGACTCCTTCTGAATGTTGTAGTCAGCAAGGGTCCTTCCATCCTCCAATTGCTTCCCAGCAAAGATCAACCTCTGCTGATCTGGTGGGATTCCTTCCTTGTCCTGGATTTTTGCCTTGACATTATCAATAGTGTCTGAACTTTCGACCTCTAAGGTGATGGTCTTTCCGGTCAACGTCTTCACAAAGATCTGCATACCTCCCCTCAGACGAAGGACAAGATGAAGAGTGGATTCTTTCTGGATGTTATAATCTGCCAAGGTTCTGCCATCTTCAAGCTGCTTTCCAGCAAAAATCAACCTTTGCTGGTCTGGGGGAATGCCCTCCTTGTCCTGAATCTTAGCCTTTACATTGTCAATTGTGTCCGAGCTCTCCACCTCCAAAGTAATTGTTTTGCCTGTAAGGGTCTTAACAAAAATCTGCATACCACCACGAAGTCGCAAGACAAGATGAAGAGTCGACTCTTTCTGGATGTTATAATCAGCCAGAGTTCGACCGTCTTCAAGTTGCTTTCCTGCAAAAATCAACCTTTGCTGGTCTGGGGGGATACCCTCCTTGTCTTGTATCTTGGCCTTCACATTGTCAATTGTGTCTGAGCTCTCTACCTCCAAAGTAATTGTCTTGCCAGTAAGAGTCTTCACGA
>Ga0228711_1005281_pt1 | contig 19707 bp, 8 predicted proteins | sample MedpolnodulmetaG_2_FD_177996 | JGI IMG/M metagenome (GOLD analysis project Ga0228711, IMG submission 177996) | Root nodule microbial communities from Medicago polymorpha collected in Santa Monica, California, United States - brown nodules | ecosystem: Host-associated > Plants > Roots > Nodule... | reverse complement strand
AAATTATTTATTTGCTATATTCTAATTTATTTATGCATTTAAAATAAATTTGAAATTAGAAAATAAATTCTAATTTATTTATGCACTTAAAATAAATTCGAAATTAGAAAATAAATTCGATTTTATTCTAATTCAATATTTATTCTAATTTATTTATTCATTAAATACAAAATTAGAAAATAAATTCAATTTTATTCATTCAATATTTATTTATTCAATACATAATCATAAACATAAAATAAATGCAAATATAATTACAAATAAAAACAAAATTAATAAATATAACTCTCGTTTTATTAATATCATTCAATCATTTCAATAATTTATTTGAATTCACTAACCTACTTATTATCTTTTTACCCTTTTGGGGTAAGAAGTTATTTTTACCCTCTTCGGTATATAGCAATAGCTCTTGCGGAAAATAGTGATTAGTCCTGTTGGGGAAAAAGACATCAAAATCCCTTGAGGTAAATTTAAATTTTATTCCTTTTATACCCCCATGATGATTCTTTTTATCCACGGTAAAAAGATTTTGAGAGTAAAATGAAGCAAACCTAATTTTACCTCAAGGGGTGATGTCTTTTTTCCCAACTTGACCAACCACTATTTCCTCCAAGAGCTACTACTATATACCTAAAGGGGTATAAAGAGCCTAGAGAATATAGAAGACAAAAAGAAGAAGAGAAAGAGAGGGAGAGAGTGAGAAGGGGAGAAATTGATATGATGTGAGGAATTATGGAAGTATGAAGGGGTATTTATAGGTACGAATGGTAGTATAGGTTATAAACACCATTAATATGGTAAAAAAAACGTGTACAATGGATTAAAAACGTGTAAATTGAATGTTGAAAACCTGACCAAAGTGAGAAAAAAACGTTTGTTCTTCAGCTCTGACCACCGGCCAACGTGTGAGTTAACTCGCGCACATGCCAGTGGTGCGTGACTTAAGTCACACAGAGCTTATAAGGTGTGTGAGTTAAGTCACGCTGCGTGACTACTCACACAGGGGTATATTTGAAAATCATGTTGGGTGCGAGCAAAATGTGTTGCGGGAAGAGCAGAAATGAAACAATTTCTAAACAAATAAAATTGTTCCTTCGTAACAAACAAATAGCACAGATCTTCTTAGAAATACAGATAAAGAGTTCATATAATTATAACAGTAATAATATTTGTACAACTATTTTGTGATAATTTTTGGAATAACATCATTTTTTTTTCCTTTTTTATTGGTAAAAAACAATAGATTGAAAAAAGGGGAGAGATAGTAAAAAACAAATAAGAGTATTACAGAGAGTTGTCTAAAAACGGTTATAAAATAATCATATAGATATCATTTCTCTGATTATAAAGGGTGTAACTAAAAATTCTGTAGAAAAAAAAAGGGTGTAACTAAAACTGACGTCTGACCCAAGACACAGAAAAGGACGGACGAGGGAAAAAATGCTTTAAAAATTGTAGGGCCGATATAGTAACAACACACGACATGGTAGAAACAAATCAGGAAAGCAAAAAAACAAATATAAATAAACACTAATTATAAAAAGATATTTTCATCCCGTAAGCTTATCTCAGTTGGTAGGGATATTGTATATTATATGCAAGGGCCGGAGTTCGAACCCTGGACACCCCACTTCTTCACAATTAAATTGTCTGAGCTCAAGCCACTAGGCTACTTGATAAAAAAAAATAAAAAAAAAATTCTTAAAAAGAAAAGAAAAAAGGACCATACAGAAGTTGTGCCGTGACGAGTATTGTAAAATTGCAAGGCCCATGTAGTAATAATACGCATGTTCAACCAGCGATATTGAATATAAAATTTATATATCAACGGTCAAAAGGAAGATATTTGTATATAGAATTTAGGGTTTTTTTTTTTTTTTAAAAATAGAAGAGATGGCAAAGCCATCATAAACTCACACACCCAAAGTGGAGGTGGGGTTCGAACCCCAGTCACGACGTCCGGCCTAACAATTTCGGCATTTTTGCCCGTTGAGCTAGGACTTAGGGTTTTCTTCAACCTATCCTCTACAAACAACTTCATTCTAACTCACTAATAATCAAATCTAGATTGCGTGCTGTTCAAAAAACAGGCAATTTCCGACAATTTTGCATCTCAACCGTTAATTACGGGTTGGACGGTTTATATTACACATTAAAAAATCAACTAAACGCAATCTTAGCCATCAATTTTAGATTGGACAGCTAACATGCGTAAGTGCGTGACGCAGTTACTGCATTAAATCCAAATCCCGAATTGAAGACATAACTCTAACACCAATTGAAAAAGAAATAAAATACAATAAAAAGGGTTTAAATTGTGTTTTGTAACTTCAATTTTTTTTCACCATAAGAAAAAGACACTTATAAAAGATTTTGATGTCCCTAAAAAAGGATAAGGAGAAGAGCTTTTGTTTAATAGATGTCTTGAATATAAGATTGATGCATCTTATAAAACTTGAAATGATGATATTTAACAAGACTAATTTTGAGTTGATGTTTTTATAACCAAACTCCTCTCCCCAAACTAGCTCAGTAGAATTAAGGGATTGGGGTTATGTGCAGTCGGTAGGTAGCAACTGCACTGCCGTGGTAACCTCTGGACCATCCGATCATGATCAGACGTTCCAGATTAACTAAATCCAAAATCTGCACGGAAACAGATCCTGTGCAGTGGGTTTTTCACTCGAGAGTGTCCAGTGGTGATCGTGGCCCTTCACTTCTGTGTGATCCTCTGAAACAAAAGTGAATCAGTGGCAGAGATTCCACTGCAAAAAATTTACACTGGAGAGGATCTCTCTAATTGCTATCAATAGTTGTTTGATACCATAATATCAAACATGACATATTTCCATCTCAATACACGCCTTTTAACAATATACTTTATAAAATTATCAGTATCTTTTAATCCCCTAGCTTGAACTTTATCTTTATCTCTCTTAACTAATCATTCCCACTCATCCAAATAGGGAAATACACTAAAGCCGCCAAATATGAACTGTAGAGCTATCACAAATATTGTCTTATATTTGCATCTGCCCAATTGTACAATATACTACTTGGTGGTACCAATGTATATTCATGCAATATATGCATCATTATTATGAAAATCAACCTCTGGAATATCTTTTCCACCCACTTCAAGAAACGTTATATTCTGAAAATTTGTGCTGCTAATAATATACATTGATTATTGTGGGTCAACTGTCTCATTAAATGGATGCAAAGAATATACAACAGTTGGAACCCCGTTTCAAGAACTAAAAATTGAAGGATACAATGCACTAATACAAAATTCCTATACTTTACTCAATGAATGAATGGCTAGAACTCAAAAAATCGACGTGAACGAGCTCTTACCAGTACTTGCCGGCAGCTAATATGCAATATAACTACACAAATCTTGCCGCGGTATATGTCAATTTCCTTTAGAAAAAGATGGCAATTTCCTTTTCAGTCATCTCAAACACATGGTCTCTTGCATCAGATAAAGCACTCTGTATGTGAAGAATAATTAGATCCTTCAAAAGAAAATAACATACAATGAAAGGTAAAGTACACGTGAGCAAATGCAAAGGTTAAGCATAAAATAGTACCTGGCCAAATTTGGTAAGGAAATTACTGCCAATGTTTAGAGATGTGACAGCAACATCTTCATTAGATTTGAGTGCTTGAGCAATAGCAAAAGCTCCATCATCCTGTGAGTTTGACAAAGACGATATTTAGAATTTTATTATGAAAAAACCATTGTGAATGTAAAAGACAAATACTCATACCCTTATTTCATTAAATCCTAAATCTAGTGAGGTTAGAGCTTCATTAACAACTTTCAAGCTGCGAGCCAGACACAATGCACCCTGCGAGCCAGACACATTGATCGATGAATATCGAAATAAAAGAGGATCAGTTGGAAAAATGACTCAGGGTACTGAAAAACAAACTTCGTCTCGAAGTCCATTTGCTCGTAAGTCCAGAACTGATATTGTGGTATTATATTTTAAAGCATCCGCAATGAACTCTGCCCCTTTTGCTCCTATCTGCATAAGTATTTTGTGTTACAAAGAGAGGATATGCATTTCAAGCAATTTACAGGTACACGTGGTGAAAAGTTACCTGGCACCAACCAAGTTTAAGGGTTTTTACGTTTCCATGGAACTTGATAACTTCGGCCAAGGCCTTGGCTCCATCTGGTCCAATGGGATTATAACTAAGTTCTAACTAACAATGAGAGATAAAACCTGTGTCAGGGCATAAAAAGACAAACAAAAATAAAACCAGAAAGTAATTCTTGGGGCTTACAGTGGTAATAACTGAATTATCTTTCAAAACTTTAGCAACGGCACCAACTCCAACAGCATGAATGTTATTTCCTCCCTGTAATATTAACATAGCTTAGCAATTGATTAATATATATATATGGCAGACCATGGCAGAAAGCCAAAAATTCGCCATATCAGCCATAAAACGTGATGGCGCCATCATGGCTGATATTGGACTACACTGACCCCATATTATTCTTTCCGTTCTTTTAGGGTAAGGGCCAGAGCAGGGGACACAATACACAAAACCATACAGGACCAAATAAAGAGGAGGTCTTTTTACCATATCCAATGTCGTTATTGACCGATTTTCCTTTAAAGCATCTGCAAGTTTTTCTGCACCCTGACAATTTTACATAATTATTAGCAGTCAGAAATCATATTGTCCTTTTAATAATATATGTTTTCCACATATATATATTAGTTTTGTTGCAAGTTGTTATTGAAAATATGAAGCGAAAGCCGGTTTCTCGGCAGTGTCCATACAGACCAACAACCACCATCTATCCATTATTCTCCTGATCAAGTTTATACACATTAATTTTTTGTCCAATTTTATACACATTAACTTATTGTCCAATTTTTTTAGTTTCAGATACACAAAACTGGTTTATATTCACTTATGGTTTTGACAGTATACAACAGTTATGGGAAAAAAATCAGGAATCTATAATATCATATCAGTGTAATACTTCTACATCTTAGAAATCTTACTTATTGTATGAACTCTCACACTTTGTATTGGCATTCTGAAGAGATTTACAGTAATATAATATCACATAAAGTATGTGAAATAGGGTATGACTGCGAGAAGAGTACCTCATCACCAATGTCATTCATGTAAACGTTCAACCATAACAGGCTTTTGATCTTTTTAATATACCCAGCAACATAGAAAGCACCTTTAGCTGTTAATGAGTTGTTGCCTATGTCTAGAAGTGTAAGTTTCCCTTGAGAACATATAATGCTTGTCAGTTACTTGTAAAATATTAAAGTGGAATTATTGATGTATAAATGACATGAAAAATATCAGAAAATAGTACAAGTTTACCTTTATGTACCGTTAATCCAGTCATCAAAGAACGAATTCCTTCATCGCCAATAGAATTTCCGTGCAAATGTAGTTCCTGTCCATATATTCAGAGTAAATCATGCTTGTTTAAGGCACCATTTAGCCAGATACACTTCAAGTGGATGCGACATTTTGTCATTGTGATAGGAGAATATAAATTGAAGTACTAGCACCTATGATGCATAGGTACGGGTACGGTACCCGTACGTAATACGAAAAATTTTAAAAAATGAAGGTACGGGTACGTTGATATAAAACATCAAAAAAAAGATTTTTCAAATGAATTACTACCATTGTTATTGTTAAAACATGCTTAGAAAAAAATCAATTATAATAAAAAATTAGTATAATACTATTCTTATTTTGATCATGTGTTTAACCACACTTCTATCATCATGTTGCTTCAGAATCTTACTTTTTTTGTGCACCCCTTTACTATTTTCATCAAAAGCAAGAGAGAGAATTGAAATACAATAAAAAAGCAAAATAATTTTGGTTATTTTTCCACTGCCCGTACGTTTTTGCTGCATCAACTACAGCGAAACAACCAAGTAAAAATGGGTACGGTTCGGTACGTAAGTTACGAGTACCGTACGCGTACCCAATGCGGGTGCGTACCCGGTACCAGTACTTCTCCATGTTTGGAGTACCCATGCTTCAGAGACTAGCACCCAACTTTTGTCAGGTATGATTTGGATGTTTTAATGACATTGTATGATAAGAGATACATGATTTAGAACTGTATTCCAGACGTTATAACTAAAACTTGGGAAAAATATAAGGCTGGCCATTTCATTGGAAAGAAAATAATTAAGAACAGTACCCTTATAGACTTGTTGCCCTCAAGTGCTTTAGCCAATGCATTAGCCCCCAAAGCACCACCATAGTTTCCACTTGAATCGAAAAAATGTCAGAAGAATTCTTAAAGGAGATCAAAAAGTAATGGACAGTAAACAGTTCCAAGTTAAAATTACAATATCAAAAGCATGAAGGAATAAATCAACTTGACATTCCCTTGATTTCAAACAAGGAAGATTAGGGAAAGAAAAAATATGCGAGAAGACATAATGTTAGAGTTTTTGCTTACTTGAGATGTATATTTCTTATGCTGTTATTCTCAAGAAGTGCTCCAGCCAGACTTGTAAATCCCTACCCCTCCAATTCCAAGAAACAAATTAAAATAAAATTTGGAATTTGGATACTAGGGGTGTCTGCATTATTAGAATAAGCTTGGGAAAAATGCATACAGAATATTCAATCATGTTATTGTTAAGTTCAAGAACCCGCAAGCTCGAATTTTTCTTCAGCATTTCTGCAATAGCTTTTGCACCCTGCATAACACGGTGAGCAATTCTCAGTGCAATGTAGGAGGAAATGGCATTTTATGAGTAATACTTTTTTTTTTAAAAAAAACTCTGTATTCAACCTATGAGCCAACTAATCCGAGGGGTCCAATCCCACCGTCCACTTGCGGGGACCCCATTTAAAGCCAGAAATAGTTTTGTATGGACTTAGCCCACCGAAATTGATGTCAGGGGAATTGAACCTGAGACCTTGAGAGGTGCACACTCCAAGGTCCCAAGTCAACCTGCTAGGCCAATCCCAAATGGGTTTACGAGTAATATTTAATAACAAGCTAACCTCATCCCCCAAGTCCGCACTGTTTAGCTGAAGCTTCTCTATGGTGGAGTTACCCATCAGTATGTCACATAGACACTGTGAACAAGAATATGAAAACAATATTAAACCCCAGTTAGACAATGACCAGCTATTCTATCATCTGTTTGAGAGAGAGAGAAGAGGTAGGTTATCATAAAAGTCAGAGAATATGTACTCTATCAGTCAAACATAGCTCTTAAGCTCAAGAGTCATCAATTCATCATGGTTAGTTAAGTAAACAATAAGTTTAGTCCAAGATGCTCAAAAGCATAAAGACAAATGGAAATATTCTACCAACTACAGTCTCAATAATAAAACATGACGTCATTGCCATTCATGTCGTTGTCATTTTGTGTATGATTGAAGGATTGTAGATTATCAACACAAGCTCAGACGGTAGCAAATATACCTATGTATACCAAGTTTAAAAAACCATATTACTCTTAGTCTGCACTTGAATGGCACAGTAGGTTTGATTAATGTTTAGAAAATAAAATAATATCTCATAATATCTTAGAGTATCTTGGTTTATCTCCTAGGATCAGTTTTCAATCTTAGCATGTCTGAGATTATCTATCAAGTCAGTATCAAGTTATTATCAACTATATTCAAAGTTCTTATTATTTACTCTCATTCTTTTATCTAAAACCACACAACTTCAACAATTAATTAATTCCAAAAGTAAGTTATTAACTTAACTTGGTTTGACCTATTAAGATCAAACTCCAATAAAATGATTTTCGGCATTCTTTTGGATAATATGCAATACTATATTTGATTGCAAAGAAAACAGCCAAAAAAAAAAAAAACTTGAAATAACAAAATTCCAACATAAGATTAGTTTCATTTTGTCCTTCACCACTATTGGTACAAACGTGTAGAATAAAGGGGAGTCGATGTGCTAAAGATTATTTATGTTTATTTCGGGTAGGTAGTTGAGGCAACTCAATTAGATAAATTTAGAGAAATACTGAGAAGGAATAGTAATTAATCCAAATCCCAAATTAAGAGATGTAATAAATCTGAACACTTAAGACTGACCTTAGCCCCTTCATCTCCAACAGGATTGCCTGAAAGATCAAGAGTCTTCAGTGTGATGTTTGACTGAAGAACACCATCAAAAGCTTTCATTCCAGCAGCAGTTATTCCATTTGCAGCAAAACTCACTTCCTCTGCAGTCTATATAGTATATACAATAACAAAATATAGTAAGCACATGAACACAGACATAACACCAAAACACATCACTAATTGCATGACTTTCATGACATAACATGACAGATCAAAATTATAAACCTAAATCCAGCTTCCATCAAGCACATTTCAGTATTGGAAAGATTTGACTATATTAATGGCAATACAAGTTTCCAAGCAATCCATATATTTTATCAAACTGATAAATTACACATCTTGATTAGAAGGAAAAAAATTCTGAGGGTTTTGAACTGGTTATAGCATCTGATCTTGCAAAAATATATTTTTCTTAAACAATCTGTCTATTCAATGTTTTAATCAATTTTCTCTTTGGAAGATGTTTCTATAGAGTATAGATTGTTAAGTATAAATTGACCAAGAAAAATGAGGAACCATGTCAAATATGATCAAGTGGAGCTCTACATATACTACTCCTAAGTGATAACAGACCTTCGGCCTTAAAAGACTACATGGTTAAACTTAGATCAGTAACAAGATGATTTAGTACTTTAAGAAGCAACTGATAAAACACCAGCAGCCAACTGTAAGCTACAAGTTTCAAATAGTATATTTATTACTCAACTTTGAGCACATTTTTTTGAGCTTGGCCCACCTAATCCTTAAACACACTCATACTCCAATTACACCCCTTCCACTTCCCATAAGCTGCAGAGCATCTAACTAAGGCGTGTTTGGTACCTTTGATTTTCACTAGTAATTACAAAAGGGATGCCTTGTTTTCCCTTTGTTTTCCGTTTTAAAAAATTTGTATCTTAAATGATGGGCAATAGTAATTTCCAATGCAATTTTTTCATAACAAGTAACTTGGAGAAAACAAGAAGTCAATTTTGTATTTATTAGTGCCAACAGAAAATGCAGACTAGAAAATCTTCTCAAACCAAATAAGCCCAAAAGATCTAAGTCGTTAATGACTCCTTCCAAGTCATAGATGAATATTTAAAGTAAAATGTCGAAATATTCAATATCAATTACAATGATTTATCCATTATGACATTTTGAATTAAGTAATATGCTGTGAGTAGGTATACTTAATAATTTCAGTTACTCAATTTTCTTAAAAAACATCAATGTAAGAAATAAATAAATAGTTAGAACTACTTTCATGTCTTAAATATATGCTTTTCCTTCATGTCATTGCATAAATGTGTCATTTCGAATACAATTTGTTATTTGCCAAATATCCAGATTTGCACTTCATATCTGATAGCTAATAATCACTTACACATTATAATTTACAACTACATCCTTGATTCCACTATTAGTATGCTTCTATGAGAGAAAAAGTCAGTTACATGAGTCCAATGGAGTACTTATTTTTGGCTTTGAAAGATGTTAAATTAAAATTTATTCAATTATTCAGTAGGCTTTTGTTCCTCCAAATAACTAAAGCAATGAATACTCTAGATGATTAAGAGATATGCCTGTACGGGCAATGCCACAGTTTAATTTTCAATAACAATCTGATAAATGAAGGATAATAGGTACCTGGTTAAATGCCAAGCTCTCCGCAAGAAAGAATAATCCTTCATCTCCAAAATTGCGCCCTGCCACATCATATGTATGATAACTGAATTTTTCTTTATCAATGCATTTATATCAATAGTACACACAGATTAAAAGGGTCATGTCGATATAGAATTAGTTTTCTTTCATTTAAATTTAATGAATTATAAATCAGTTTATATGTATGGATCGTAATATAAATAACACATGGTTTACATTGATTTTCAAAACAAATTTGATACTTGGAATACCCTAAGAATATATGGAACTAATTTTATGAGTAACTTCATTCATTGTCCCCGTTTATAATGTGGTCAAAATGTAGAACAATCACACTAACTAGAGCAAGATCGTCAACCAAAGAATCAAATAATTATCGCTAAAATCAGATCCAGTCCAACCAAATATGAGTGAACTTTTAAATAGACAACTTAAATCAGAGATTTTAAAATCAAATCAACTTCTAATTCCTAACTCTCCAATAATTCATTTCATTCGTAAAATCAAGTCAAATCCCTCAAGTTTTTTTGAGAGGAAAAACATGTTGAAAAGACAACGAAAACAAAATTGAGAGACCCAATCCATGAATGGTACAATGACAATGCTATTTTGAAATTTTTACAAAAAGAAACCTTATTTAATGATTAGAAGCATATCAGACAACCATAAACACCTTTTTCATATATCAATCCAGCCAGCATACCTGACATATCAGTATATGAAAATGACCTCAGTTCTCGAGCAAACTCATTCAGTTTCTGTTTAGATTGGCCCTCAATCTTCGCCCCAAGCTGAGACAACAAATTTGTACCAGCCGCAAAAGACCATTTCAATCCTTGTGAAGCAGACTGGCTTTTAGCTGTCGCGGACTTTGATTGCTTTGGAGTTGGAACAACAAGCTTCTCCACCAATTTCCAAATAACTGTAAGCTGAAAACAAATTAGTACCACCACAATTATGAAAGTTTACAAATAATGCATATTTGCACTCACAAAAAAGACAAATATAATAATAACAGTAAAGCACCACCCAACTAGGAAGCACATATACTTCAAAATGTCTAGCATACTGGTGTTTGATACATACTCCTATGAGTCCTATCAAATTGCCTAGCAGTGAGCTACACATGAGAATTCCCTTGGTTTGAGCAGGGTCATGTGTTAAGGGCAAAAGCATTGTTATCTAAAAGGCCTCTCTAGGAAGACACAAGGTGCTGCACCTGCAGTTATCATCTTGGATACTTTCTTGAACATCGTACACCATATCATTTTATTTTTGGAGAAATATTCAATGAACTTGATAAAATTATTTTGTGATAGCTTCCTATCATACCTAAAATGATTAATTTTATTGCCTCAATTACAAAATGACTACTATTATTTTTAATCATTAATGTCCAATGATAATGATGCTACATATGAATGATAATTATCCTATTATACATGTCAATCATATCCTAATTTTCAAAAGAAGAATGTCGCCAACACTATTATTATTTGCACCACACTCAAAAATAACAACAACCAAGCCATAATGCTATGTCAATTCATTAATCTATAAGTCTTTCTTAATAGTTTCTCTAATAGTTTTTCTAGGTCTTCCTCTGCCTCTGGTGATTCAACTATCCTCCATCTAATCTACTCTCCTTAATACAAAATCTACAAATCTTCTTTCTACATGCACAAACCATCTAAGCTGAGTTCCAACCATCTTTTCTACAATAGTTACTACCCCAACTCTCTCTCTCTAATGTCTAGTCTTACCACACATCTAACGGAGCATCCTCATTATATGCACCACAGTCCTCTCCCACTAGTTACAATTTCAAAAACAATAGTAAAACGGGATAAAATAATAAAGTATTTGAAGTGTTCAAACAATGCATTAGCAACAATTATCTTTTTCAAATAATCTCATCCATATATCAAAACCCAATACCATTACCACATCATGCATTATCAATTAAAATGCAGGAATCAAACTTGCATTCACAAAATCACCACTATACTAAGAATAATTGTGAAGAAACTGCATTCTTTACAACAAATCATATAATTAATCCGCCCATAGTACAGACACCTCTGATCGAAGGGGCGTTCAATACAACACCGACACATGTGATTACATTCAATTAATTTAATTACACAAATTATCACTGGTGTCAACATGTCGGTGTCAGTGCCGTGTCCGTGTTAGTTCTTCGTAGTTCAATCTTCATTCTCAAAGAATCACGAAATGAGCATAACAAAACACGAAAAACTACGCAATGAATTGAATAGTGAGTACCGATAGTAAGAGCTAAGAACACTCCAAACGGAGCAACATTCGTGGCAATCTGCTTAACCGAAGCAACCGAAAGCGTTGCATCCGCCTGAGACTCGCGATAAACTCTCCGAGAACCAGAAGCACGTGCCGAAGTTCCTTCAGCCTTAACCACGAAGCTTCTAGAACCCGCTCCTAAACCAAACGGTCTTCGGCGATTCAGAGTCGGAAGGATAATGAATTGGACGGCGGTTCCGGCGAGCGATTGCAACCGGCGGCGGAGACGAAGCTACAACAAAAGAGAGAGAAACCGTTAGGGTTTGGAGAAAGAAGAGAGAGAAACGGTTATGGAAATTTGATAGAGTTAGTTAGTAACTTACTTGCGGCGGTTGCGGGTGTGAGTAGAGTGAGAGAGTGGAAGTGTTTAAAGACATGGTTTATGAAGAATGAAGGAGCATAGAAGAATTGAAATGAAGATACAGAGAGATATTGAAGATTTAAATAGTTGGAAATTCAGTGGAGACTGGAACTGAGAGAGTTTAGATTGAGGAGTAGTAATCTGTCTATAGAAGAAAGGAGAACGACTAGAAGTTTGGTGTTCTTTGTTGTGTTCTCTTCTATCATTTGGGATTTTGGGCTCTTTTATTGGATTGGATTTTTTATTTTTCTAAAATTTGTTCAAGGTTTCTCTTTAAATTTATAATTTATTTATTTATTTATTGTTACCATTTAGATGAGACGACACTAGTAGCTTAGTTAAGATTCTAGTTTCGAATTCAATTTAAGTAAGTAACGTTGATAGCACGTATTTGGGTATAATTAGTCGCCGCAATTACACTAAGAGGATGTCTGATTAAATTGTCCTTATCAATATCTAAAATTTTGGTTTTAATTCCTATAAAAAAATTCGCATTTTTTATTTTTATTTACTTTTAGACTTTGATGAGCATGTATTTAGTTTTACAAGATCATTCAATAAGAAATCATAAATTATAGAAATACAAGATACTCTTTGGATATTAGTTACATTGTGGAAAGCTCGAGCTCAAACATCAAAGAGAAGGAAAAACAAAACAACAAAGACGGCTAGGTTTCAATAGAACAGCATTACATGTCAAAGTGTTGTAAGAGAGTATATAATAAAAACTAAAATGACTCTACTAATTTATTTATTTTTTAGGAGAGGACTATCTAACACATCCTCTCAAACTCATGATGCAACTCACGATGCAACAACATGAAGCATTGAGAGTTCGTCAAATCAAAGAAGCCAAAATTGGTCAAGGTCGGTTAAGCTTTCTCAATTGTGGTCTCTTGCTTCAAGCGATTTAACCATAAGGGAGGAATTTTGTCCCCAAGATATGGATTCCCCAACTTATCTAGTATAGTATAGGGATAGGTACTGTTATTTTTGGGTTTGACCTACATTAAGAAATGCATAAATGTGAAGGGGTGGAAATTGCGAAAATAAGCTTGTTTGAATTATTAGACATGTATATTACACTTTGAGAACATAGTATTTATAGTGTGCCTATTGCATATTAGTCACATGATGTGGCCTACGGTGCTTAACCTCCATTCGGCTAATTTTCACAGGTGTTATGTGATAACCCCCATGTTAGTGGGATTGTTGCAAGCCCTCGTTCGACTTCAGTCTCCTCATCTCGACATGATACGTTGACAAAACCCTTTTGTGCACAATCACACTAGAGAACATGGATCATGGATTTGCGGTGTCATTGTCCAGTCCCACTATCTTTTGATTTAATTATGAGTATTTCACAATCCATGTTGTCACTTAGTGCCCATGAGAGAAAAATCAGCTTCCTCGCTCGACTGCTCCAGTATCACCTATGCTCCACTCGGTTGAGCGACCAACTCGCCTAATTGTTCAATCGTCTGTTTTTCAAGTCCATCTAACATGAAAATTATTTTGGGTGTAAACAAACGCCCCCTCTGCGTTGTATCATCGATTGATCCTCGAGAAATGAGATGATGTGATGAAATTAATTGTAGTTGCACATGAATGATGTCATCATCATGTCATAAAGTTGGAATATGAACCCTCTTGTGTAATCTTACTTCGACCAACTAACTGACATCATTGGTTTCCATTCCGTCGGCCGCTCTTCTCAATAATCATTCTTATTTTCCTCAGAAGATGACAGACTCACTAATTACACTTCATCGCCTATATAAGCCTAGTCGCCCTTCTCAAAATATTGGACTGTCTTTCCTTGATCAAACATGTTTCTAGCTCCTCCTTACTCCTTCAAGATTTACAGTCAATACAACAAACCTCCCAAGGCTTAGATATTCAAACCAATAGGTCATCACTCCTCTACCTCGCTGATAAGATCACAAGTGCACAATTTAATCATCGTAATGAAAATATTGATCCCACGGGGACTTGTGAATCTCGAGTGTGCAAATAAATAAATATGTTTGCATTTTATAATATAAATGATTGAAAGATGATTGAAAATTGTTAGAAATTTGCAGTGATAAAAAGATCTTGGAATCATTGGAGTTCAACATTATAACGAACCTGTCAACCTCTATTTATTTCTTTTGCCTTAGAAATGCAAGTCTAAAAATGAGATATTCTATATTGTATCAATTACTTCATCTATAGCAATAAAAAAAGTGTCTCACCAACATGACTATCTATTCTCATGGTTTCCATTTTGGTGTAACCCATTAAGCCCGAATATCCATTTTTATCCCCAAAGTTCCTAGGTCATTCTCATGTAATCTTCCTTGATTCTCATTTATTGGAAGATTTCCTAAGTTTTGATTTAACACAATAAATCTATATTAGGTGAATGTATTTTTTAACAAAAGAAAGAAATTGAGAATATGTAAAGTTTATCGTAAGACAACTTTTCTTGACCACAAGACTAAAATAAACTACTAAATCATCATAAAAATGAGTTACCTAAACAAAATAAAGAAAATAAACAAAGTAAAAAATAAAATAAAAACCTTAGTAAGATTAAAATGCAAGTACAAGAGGTATTTGCGAAGATTTTATACGATTTGTTGTTTGCAAAGAAATTGAAGGTAAAGTGAAACATAATGACGAAAATAATTAGGAATCCTCGAATCCCTTCTCTCTCCTCTTTAGGTAAATCAGGTTTCTAGTTCAACTAATATTTGAAGTTTATAGTCATGACACCTAACAAAATATGACATATCCATGTTACGGCTCAAGGTCTAGTCTTGAACTTTTTTTTTTTTTGAGGAAAAGGTCTAGTCTTGAACTATTGCTCCTAGAACTAGTAGTGGACTTACATTTTTAACAATAAGTAAAATCAATCAATCAAATAAATCTTACTACCATATATGTTTAACGATTGTTTCAAAAGAAATATTTTATTTAAAGACAGTATGTGGGTCGTTTCTATTATATATTGTTCGTTCATTTTTTAGTGGGTATATTTTTTTATTCATATGATTTAAAAATACAATAAGGCAAGAAGATATAAGAAGTAACCTTGAAGTAAAAAAGAAAAGAAAAAAAAAACCTTGAAGGTCAAGCTTGAAGACGAAGCGGAAGTTGCACAAAAATCAGAGTTACCACCGGACCTCAACCTCCTTTGTAATTTGGCTATCTTTCAACTCAGTAAACCTATTCGCAGCATTACAGACAAACTTGAACCTAGATACACGAATAGTAATGAGCTCAAAAAGGTGCTTAATTCTTTCCTCCAAATTGTGCACCCTTACTTTAGTCCCTTCAAGGATAAGACAGTGTTTGAAAACAAATTAACAATACTTATCGAAGTACTTGTTCAAGGCTGAAGGATCATGTTCACATTCTATGATCTCGAAGGATCCCATGAAACATATAGAATCCAAGAACTTGGTGAGACAACCGGGGATGGCAAAAAAACCCATGCCCGCGGATAAACTTCGTTATGGACACAAGGCAGGTAGCTAAACGGATATTCATGAGTATAATAAACTAGTATTTCAATACCTGTTATTTTATGGATACGGTTATGGATTTGATGACTACACATACCCAATAATAAATTAAGTAAATGACATCGTTAATAAATGTTATAAGATTTTATTTCAATTATCATTGTTGTGTTGATTATTTGAATTTTTATTTGGGATTTATATGCTTTTATTTCAACAATTGGGAAGTCAAATGAAGTTATTTAAGCTTGAAATGCATATGAAATTTGGATGTTTTTATTCCTTTATTTTACTTCAATAATTTGTATGGATTATGTATGATTTATGAAATTTGAATGAATTATGTATGGATGTTTAATAGTTGAAGTTTTTTGATAATTAAAAAAGGATATTCTTTTGTTCCAAAAAATTAAATAAATACAAAAATCTATGGGCACCCGTGAATACCTCAATACCCACATATTACTCATATAGATATCATATTTATCTAATAAGGTGAAAACAGATATCATACTATCCTTACGCATGGATACCCGTTGACATCCCTAAAAACAACAAGTAACAAGAGGTAAGAATTCCCCATTCGCTTATTCTATCCCTAATGGGTTGGGATTTCAATAAAAGGGAAACTTGGTATCACTAAATTCCTTTTTAAATAGTTAAGTCTTACCATGGATACAAACTACTTTAAAGAAGTAACATTTAGAAGACTTATGTGAAAAATCAAATAGATTGACAAAACCTTGACCTAGCTAACTGCCTAGAGAACAAAGACCAATTTTGCTCCTAACCTTGAGATGATAAAAACAAAAGAAGATAGTAGCAGTACAAGGCACCTTCCAATGTTCACATATGACATAACAACTTGATGGACATAATGAGAGCCAACTATTGGGAAGAAGTTGCAAGGGAGTAAAGTCTAACCATTGCCTCAGCGTACAGTCAAACTCAATGAAGGGAGGACAAAGTCCTTCTTATTGAAAAAAGTTTGGTAAACATAGAAGAAATATAATTCATTGTTATTGTCCTTCCTAAAGCAGAAACAATTAAATGGATGTTATTTTTCAAGACAGGAAGAGAAGCAACAAAGTATCGTTTAAATTAATTTAAACTTTAAACACGTCTTTTTATCTTTTTCTTTCGTATTAACATTAGTCATTTATCTTGAAAAGTATTGTATATACAAAGAGTATAAGTTTGATTCTTTTCTATTTCAGCTACAAATTTATGTACATGATCATTGAATAGTATATTGTAAAGAATGTTCCACCATTAAGCTCGTTCAAATACATGCTTCCTGTAACTTTTTATTCTTAACATACGTAACAATAAATTTATTCAAAAATAAAATAATTAATTAAAATTGAGCTAAGAGTCTTTTTGCACTTACATATTTCAATATCTCCTATTTTAAAATTGTTAACAACTTTTTGTCAACCAAAACAATAACCTCTTAATTATTGAAACTTGTTAAATTTGTATCATATAAAAATAAACGGAACTCAACACCGACAACAATGAAATCTCAACCCATTATTTAATTTAAATTATTTTAATTTCTTATGATTTTTCATGAAAATATAAGTTCATTTTACATCCCTTCAAAAAAAATAAATTCATTTTATATATTCATGGACACCCACTTTGTAAATGCATATAGTTGACCACCAAAAATATTATTAGGTTGTCCTTCCTACACACAAACCATTGAATATTAAATTAATGGTAATAAGAGTATTTAGTTATGTCCTTCAGAAAAGAAAGAAAAAAAGAGTACACCAATTGAATTACTTGTATACCTTAATAAAAATCTCATGAATTTTGGATCAACGATAAAGATCGGTCAATATTACTACTTTAAACTTGTTATTTTTTTATCTTTCTATTTTTTTTTTATTTTTGTAAAAAAAAGATGCAATCACTAAATTTTTCCATTTGTACCCTTACAAAAATAAAGAAATATTAATTTTATTAATGGGTTAATGGTAAAAGAGTCTAAAACTCTTCAAACTTAATTATTTGTGGCCAAACTTGTCTGTTGAATTTGAATCAATAAATCTTACTATTGAATCAAATGTATTAATCTAATGATAGAAAAGAGACTTGTACAAGATACAAAATTAATTTATTTGTGGATATTAACAAAACAAATAGTATATTTTTATAGACTTTTACATTTTTATTTTTATATTTTTATTGGGTTTGGTCTTGTGCCTTCACTTTTCATATAGTTTCATGTGTACTTTGCACAAAAGGGTTTGTATAGCATTGCAGTACCGTACGTCATTGGCAAGGGTTTTCGTTGATGTACTGCAAGCAACATATTTTTTTAATTTTTTTTTTTTTTCGTTCTGTTTTTTATTCCTGATAAAATATAGCATTCTTTTTTTTTGTTGGTACAGCTATAATACGGCTGAGCTTGCAATTTGTTTAATTGTCTATATATATTTTAATGTTTAAATGAAGGTTCCTATAAGTTTCATTCAATAATTTGAATAATTTCAAATTATGCAGGCATGAACACTAACCAATCATTTGATTTAGCCAGAAAATATTCATTGTAAGTAATGTTTCTCTTCTGTTAAAGCAATGCCGTAATGGTATATTTATTTATTTTACACATTTTTAAGACCAAGTAGGCAATGATATATGTTAGAATTTTTTATTTTATTTTATCAAGAACACTTAGATAAGTTGATAAGAAATTTCTTCAACACAACCAATTGTCTTGAGTTCGAATGCACCAGTATGAAATCTTTTGTGAGAGAGTTTTTGAGTGATTAATTTATATAGTTGCGCATAAAGAATACACGATTAATGCAGAAAAATTAGATTAGAGAAGACGCACATCTCATCTTAGGAGGGGTGACAACGCGGAAGGTCTAGGGCCGACCACGACTGATTATTATTCTTTTGAATTATTCTTTTCCTTTTCTTTTTGAGGCATGAATTATTCTTTTCTTATTATTATTCTTATTATAAACAATAAGTTAACATCATCATAGAGTTTGAAAGGGCATTATTGGCTTCACGTAAGGGCATCTCTTGATTAATTGTAAAAGTCAATCATCAATGCTACTCTATATAATATAACAACCAACCCAAACCAAATTATATTCAAGCCATAAGCAGCTTTTGAAGAATTCTATACCTTCAATAAGCTGATCAGTTCAACCTAACAAAAATGGCTTCACAAATCAAATTCTCATTGTTCACAATTTTTATCTTTGTTTTGGCTATGGTGGTTGCCGGTCACGACGGGCATGTTCACTCTCCGGCGGAAGCACCTTCTAGTTTTGCAAGCAGCCTCAATTGTCACTCAGTAATTGGTGGATTTGTTCCTATTCTGATTGCATTTCTCTTTGCCAGAAATGGTCTTTGAGATTTTTTTTCATTTGTCTTCATGGATTTTCATTTCCTTCTTGGTTATTTTTGTATGTTATTTATGTTTTGACCTTCCTATGTTGTTTGATTGAATTGTTGTATTAATAAGCTGTGTGCAATTGATGTTTTTCATCACATGTATGGAGCATTTGTTATTTTTTTTGGTAGAACATGTATGGAGTATTTCTATTGTTCATCTACTATTCTAAGGAAACAGTAAATACATATCTACTCATGGCCCGATTATAAATTGATTTTCATATACTTTTTTCAGAGGTAATTTTCATATACTTATTAATTAATTGAAATACAGAAAACAATTTATGTTTTGACGTAGAACCTGCGAGTTAGTTTTTTTTTTTTTTT
>Ga0228711_1005279_pt1 | contig 19709 bp, 8 predicted proteins | sample MedpolnodulmetaG_2_FD_177996 | JGI IMG/M metagenome (GOLD analysis project Ga0228711, IMG submission 177996) | Root nodule microbial communities from Medicago polymorpha collected in Santa Monica, California, United States - brown nodules | ecosystem: Host-associated > Plants > Roots > Nodule... | reverse complement strand
TTTCTTTGAATTCTAATGCTTTTTGTAGTGTATATGAAGGAAAATAATATATATATCCATTGTTTTCTGAGTTTCTTTTTATTATATATATATCTTATGATTTATATTTATTGTTGAGAGAATTGTCAAACCCCTATAAATGTTAATTGTGACCATGTAAAATTTGCATACTTAAGTGTTGTTGAGCATGGCATACATGATGTTCAAAAAAGAATTGAAAGGACTCTTGGATTCTATTATAATATTAATATAGATTTGTATTTTGCAGCCTTTACTTTTTTTTCAACTGCAAAAAACAAGAAAGTGTTTCTCGCTGTAACAAATCGAAGTAAAAAGAACAGAGTGAAAAAAATATAAATAAGAATATAATGTTGTATTTTTTTTTAGGGAAATATAATGTTATACTTTAATGATATTTGTACAACGAATTTGTGATAATTTTTAAGACAATTTTTTTCTCTTTTTTTTCTTTATTAAAAACAATAAAAGAGAGAAAGAGGAAAAGAGGGTAATAACACAATAAGACTATGAAAGAAAATAGTCTACAAGTTATTTAAAAATAGTTATATAAATATCACTTCTCATTTTTTAACACCAAATTAAATGGAGAAGAAAGTTTTTTCCCGTAAAAAATAAAAAGTTTAGGTGAGAATTCAAGCTGCAGAGGATAAAAGGAGAATAGTAGTTTACCTTGATGAGCTGTCCTTTGAAAAAATATTGACCGAAAGATCATTAATAAATGGAAAACGACTAATATTATGGTCATTTTAGAAAGAAAGCAAAAATTTTGTCTCGTTGAATATATCATATTTTTACATATCAATAAATCATAATTATTTTTTCTATTATACCTTTAATCATTATTAATATACATAAGGGTAATTTAGTAAAATATGTCATTTCCCCACGTAAAAGAAAAGGTACATCATACTTTGTTTTTGGTGGAAGATACGTCACACTTTTTTATTAAATATATGATTCTTACACAAAAATTATATGATATTAATTATATTTCGTAAGTAGTTCATCATGTGTTAAAATTTTAAACAACTTATATTTGATGGTTAGATAGAAAGAAGGTGAAGAAGAAAGAAAGTAAAGGATATGATGGTAAATTAAAAAGAGATAAGAAAAGTAAGAAGAAGTGTAAAAAGACAGTTTAATGTTTTTTTTTAAGAAGAATAGGAGAGTTTAATGATTATATCCTATAATAAGTACTTACGCATATTCCTTCAGAAAAAAAGTACATAATCATATATCTCCTCGTGATATTAATTTTTCATATACATAATTTTTTTTTTCATATACATAAGTAAGCCCTTGATATACATATTAATCATATACATAAATTGTTGAACCTAAAATGCATTTGGAACGTTTGAAACATGTGTTCACATGTAAATTAATAAACACATGCTAAATCACAACATGGATGTCATTAATTTGACAAGGAAAGTGTGGGAGAGATGATTGAGAAAAGTATAATGTGGCAAAATTAGCTTATCCAATTGATGTATGTTACATGGACCTGGTTTATTAATATTTTTAGCCTATAAACAAAGTGTCAAATATCATTTGAAATTGACAACATTATTTAGTAGCTACTTTTTTAAGTTTTAAAATAAAAAAATCCTAAAATAAATATAATAAGGGCAATGGCTAAGAAAATGAAAACACTCCTAATTTTAGTTTTGTACAATATATATACTTATAGACTTCAGTTGCACAAATCTTTAACACTTCAACTGCTTGTCAAAAAGAGTGAAACACACTTCCTTCCTTATACCTTGAATAAGACTGGTATACTTAATCAACGATAATAATTAGCAAAAATGGCGAAAAAAAATCATTTTATTAGTTTTAACCAAAAAAAAAAATTTGCCACAACCCTACCAATTTTTCAGCACATGAAGCTGAAAATGTAATTATACAACCAAAAAAACTACAACAAGACGAGAGAGAGAAAGTAAAGATGAAAACCCCTTAGATCTAATCAACAAATGAGTATAGTGCTTCATGCTTCATACATAAACCATTGCATTGCTCCTTCGGAATAAAAAGTACATAAACTACAGTTGTACTTCAAAACGTGTTATCCCTTTGAGATTGGAAAAGGGAAAAACATTTAACTTTGACATTATTGTCATGTTTAAACATTCAACTTTTTTATTGTTCCACCTTCCTTAGATCGAGATGCCAAATATGTTTAGGACACATAGAAAACCCTCATGAAGAATATATGAGAAGAAACCAAGGCTTAAAAGGTTAGTGAAACAAAGCAAAGGGTCAAGGATTTATAAATTAATTAATTAATTATCATTCTCCATTTAGGGATAAAAAAAATGTTAAAAGAAACCCTAGATCTTGCACAATATGGTACAAGAGAGTGAACATCCTAGGACTTTACCTTACCATGTCCATTTAATTATCATATGATTGGTTACTTCTTAATTTCTTACCTTTTTTTCTTGTGAGAACTAAAAGAATAGATTGTACTGTTTCATCAGTAAGGGAACAAAGCTGAAAACATTTATCTGAGAATATACATAGAAAGTATGTGGGGTAATATATGATTTGATTTGATATCATGTTTTTCTTCTCTCTGATCTCTGAATTCTGATGAAAGCTTCTTTCATAACAGTGTGGAACCCCCCAAAATACAGGAAAATCATAGAAGACACACAAAAATACAGATAAAGGAGCAAGTATGAGAGAAAAATGAAAGTGTCAGATTTAAAGAAACCATGAATAGTTATATGAAAAGCAAAGAAGTGAAAAATGAGTTAAAAGGGGTGTGTGAAAAGTAAAATCTTAAATAGATCAAATGCAGAAACCAGTGACCATTTTGGTGAAAGATACTGATGCAATGAAGAAAGTGAAGTGCAGAGAGAAAAAAAGAAGAAGTTAAAAGTATCAGAAATTGAAAAGATCTAAAGCTAAGAGAGGTTTCTATTGGGATTTGAACCAACAAAAAAATTAATATGCACATAAAAAATATATTAAAAAAATTAATGGTGAGATTTTTTAATATTAGATGAATGAAAAAGAGAGAAAATGGTACCCTGAAGTTGAGCTTGCAAATTCAGAAAGCTTTCCACGACTAGAGAAAATGATAAGAGCAATCTCAGCATCACATAGAACTGAGAGTTCATAGGCTTTTTTCAGCAAACCATTTCTTCTTTTGGAGAAAGTAACTTGCCGGTTGATTTTGTTTTCTATCCTCTTCAGTTCAACCCTCCCTCTACCCATTTTTTCTTATCACTCTCTCTTCTTCTTTGAGCTTAGAAAAAAACAGTAACTGATCAAAATGTTTGTATTTATATTCGAAATTGTGTGTGTGTGATACTGTTTAAGTAGTTACTCTCTACCCCCCATATATTAGATAGTGTTGTTTTAAATTGCGGTCTACAACTATAATTGCGACAAACTTCAAAGGATTTTGACGTCTCCGTACTTGTATCGTAACCACAATTTCAATCGCAATGGTTACATTTCCCTACATTTTGTTGGAATGTAGCGTAAGTGCATCCGTAATTTAAAACCACGCTAGATAGTAATATTTTAAAGAAAATGTCAATTGTCTCATTCTAGCCCATGCCATCAATGTTTGTTTATTTTATATCTTTGCGACTGCAATTAAGACCGCATCAGTCATATTATTTTATAGTAGTCTGGTGATTTTCGTTGGGACATCGAATGAGTTATAAGTGGGATATTTAGGGTTCAATATTTGCTACTAATATTTCATCCTCCTTTAACAAATTAACTCATAATATATCTCATCAAAATATAAAGATGGCATCAGCCACATTTGACCATAATCTGTTACAAATATAAAAATTTGCAATGTGAGTGTGCTACCATTATGGTGACCCTAATTTAAAAGCTTGAATAAGACTAACATCAAGGTTAAGGGGACAAGTTTTGTACCTATGACAAAGAGGTAACAAAAATTTGTAAACATAATTAAATATAATTATTTTATGATGACAATAAAAGCATGCAAATATTTATGAATCCGTACAAGTGAGTTTATATAAATATATGTAACTTGATGGAAATTACTAACTAATGTTTAAGGGTTCTATCTATTTCATAAAATATCTTTATCATATTGTCAGGTCAGTGAGAAAAAACCAACATGAAAGAGATAAATTGCAATTTGAGGGATATAGTTTCAAAGTCATATCATCATGGATTCCAAAATCCTTATGATGTGTTAGTTTTGTAGAATGGAAACAATTGTGAAAACTATAACTTACAAAAGTAGCTAAGGGGAGAAAGAGTGCAATGCTATATACAAAGAAAGTGTGACTGATATAAATGGTTTGTTTCACAGAAGTGGAAGTAAGGGTTTAATTTTATAGAAATAGACAATGCAACACATAGAAAGAGGTATATTTGATCTTCTTTAACAAAAAAATGGAAACCCAATTATTCTTAATTTAATTTCATTCTCTTTTCCAATTTAATTTTGGTAGGTATCATTGGCCCCTACCATGTCTCATTTTTTTTCCCTTCTCACAATTACTACATGCTTTGAATAAATTGAATTGCTTTGAGTTGAGATGGTGAGGAAAGAGAAGTTTCACTTTCCATGTGGAAGGGGTCTACACTCTATAATATAGAGCAATATTTTTGGAAATTCACAAACCACTTGCTGCTGAAACGGTTTAGCCCAAAATTCATTAGAATAGACTATTGATAGCTTTGCAGGCTGACTATGAAATTGGAGAGAAAATCACTGAGATTTTATAATCATTGTATTCAGAGCCATAACGTCAAGTTTGTTGAAATCATGGTTAGTATCTTTTTCTTTTGAGGTTAGAATTATGGGAACTTGTAGTGTTGTAAAGTGTGTCATGTGGTTTATGGTGGACTAATGGTTGAAAATCGTTTGAAACTTTACCAGATATTATTGTCACTTGCCAACTTTAAGTGGAAGTTTCATCAAGTCCTTAGATTGAAATAATGACTTGATCGGTGTTAATTTAACAAAAGTTAAATAGGGGCGGATCTTGTCTAAAATATTGGGGTGATCAGCAAATATTAACTAAAAAAATATTATAATTAAAATCCATAAAAGTCGTACATAATTTCATCCAAAAAATGTTACTCCAACAATTTCAATGCAAAATTAAATCTCGAAAATACTATCTACCAATTAAATTGAATATCCTAGCCTTAGAGAATCAAAACTAGCTTTACTTAAATGCTTGCATGTATGAATGGAGTGAGTATTACAGAGACTATGTGTGTAAAATAAAATTATATCAAGAGTATTTTAGTAATTTTTTTATATAAAAAAAAGAAAGAAAAAATGAAAAATTGGGGGATGTCATGGCTCCTATATGGGCCTATTAAGAGATCTGTCTATATATACACACACATTAATAATCATTTATTTATTTTATTGTAGAACCAACATCGATTGGGTCACCATTTTAATTCTAATGAATTATAATGCAATAAACCTCTACTTACAAGGAGCAAAAATTGTTGATAGAATTTTAAACTGCTTTTAAGTTTCGAGTAGTCGTTCTTCAAAAAACAAACAGTTTCGAGTAGGCGTCGAAGCAGACCATATAAGACACTACCTCACCTTAAAAACCACTAAGAAGTATTGATTAATTAGAAACACAAAATTAGCTTTGTGTGCCCTTGTGAATAGAAAAAACAGAAAGAAAACGAGGATAATGTTTTTCCCTTTATCAGGAAAAGCACATGTTCTGTTTTGAGTAATTTTCTTTTTGGTTCAAGGGACCAACCACACAAGCTAAACTCTAATATTATATAACCATACACATAACAACAAGTCTTTAATTTCAGCAACAAATTGGTGCAAGTACAACCCCCCTGGCTTCAGCATTTTTTCTATTTGGCTTTCATGTGCACCACTCTTACCTTCTATTTTTATTCAAGCTCCAATTGATATATACTTTTGTTAAATGTATTTCTTTTTTATTCTTCATGAGAGAATTTATTTTTTGAGAAACATCTATCAATTTTCTTCGTCTATTGAAAGAGAAATATAAATACCATAACATAAATAAAAGTACCACATATCTTTTCTCTAATGTCCTTGTCTCTTGATTTACGAAGATTCACCTTTTTGAGTTAGTCATTGTAATTTGTAAGATGCAACTTTTTCTTTGAACAGTGCTGTTTGCTAGTTCATTATGTGGTGGGATAATTTCTTCCATGTGGTTTTGCTACTACCTTGAATACATTGTATGATTGAATGTTTGTTCAAGAAATGTATATAAATTATATAATTCCTTGTGCTTCTTATTTTTATTTTTATTTTTACGAAAAACAAATTTCATTCAATGATGAAAAACAAAGTTATTAGTACACCAAAATGTTAAAATAGTCCACATTTTAAATCTAGCACAAATAGCTACGTCAGCCAAGTACATGACAACAATAGACAGAAGGAATAGAAACTATTATCATACCAAAACATTAATCCTAACAATATTCAAACCAATTTCTTCCAAACATGGCCTAAAAAGAAAGAAGGTCGTTGTTTTTTACTTGTACATGCCTTCATGTATTGATGAAACATAGAGCAACTTTGTTCAATATATCATTTTTACACTAAACAAAATAAAACTCAAGACCAAAGAGGCAAAGAGTATTGTTAAAAATTGTGAAGCATTTTCATAACACCTTTGTCTCAAAACCTCCATGGAGATAATAATTGAAATAATACTTTTTAAGAGAATCATCATAAGAATAAAAATGATTTCATCTTTGGTTAGGTTTTATCTATCTCTTGAATGTGCTTTGAATCTTAAGAATAAGATGGTTAATCAAATTATCCATATTAATCTTTAGGTGTGAACAAATGTAACAAATTTAAAACGTGACAAGCTTCTCCCTCCTTGGCATATGTGGTTGCAACTTGCACATATTTGCATTGATCACAATCATCTTTTAATTCCAATGGAAAAATTTTCCTACTCTTGCGGTACTGTGAACAAAACAAGCCCTAACAATAAAGATTTACCACAAAGGGTGTTGGAATAGGAAGAGTTGAAAAAGACAAACAAGGGTAAACAAACTGAGTTGTCACGTACTCACGTGACAATAAAGTCATTTATAATATATTTATTTCTTTTATCTTACAAAGTGGGGTCCAAGTTATGCTGAAACAGTGTCCTATTCTAGGTCATAGTGGGGGTCGGGGGATGTTGGAGGTTACCAAATAGAGAAAGTTTTCATGAGTGTCTAAGGTGCATTAATGTCAATTTCCATTTTTAGGTGTGGCCCTCATAGTATACAGTAACTATCAGCCAGTTGAGCCTTTCAAAGCCTCTCATTGTGCATGCTCTTGGCTTTATTTCCTTGTAGTGATGGAGGAACAAAATAGTAGTATTTTTTTGGAATTTATTTATCATAATTAGAGAATTATAAACATGTTTTATTTTATTAATTATGATATGAGATAGGTTTGTTTTCATACAAAAGATACATGTTTTGTTTTATTTTTTAAAAATAATAAATCACTAATTTATTATCTTTTTAATAGTGTTTAGTTTTTTCCCCTAAACTTAGCAATCATAGAAGTTGTGAAAAAAATGCATAAAGCATGAGTAAGAATGAGAAGCATGACATTGACAGTATGCTATCACCATCGTTGAGCGTTGAGCTTTAAAAGATATCTTATGACACTGCATATATCTCATGTGCCAACCATTATTAATAAACCTGTCATTTTATTTTATTTTTCCCTTGCAATTGTAAGTTTGAAAAGTTGGTTTTTTTCGGGGTGGGATTGGAGGATTCTAGAGAATGTGTTTACCATGGTTATTAGAAAAAAGATGATAGCTTGAAGTGGAGTTTAGGGTAAATAAGAAGAACAAACTTGGTGTTGTGTGTTACTGTTGATTTCTTTCATCACAATTTAATACATGGAATTTGTATATTCAATAGTAAATATAGAATCATTTTAAGTTTAATCAAGACCTGATTATAATCAAAGACCAAAAACTTAGTGTCATAACTTAGTCTACCAAAAAATAGGGGTGCGAACTCCGGCTAAGCATATAACAATACATTGTCCTTGCGAACTTAGTTATGGTCACAACAATGTTATTAACATTTTTATATAACAACAAATTAATCACTATTAATTGAGTCATATTTGACCGATTGGTGCTAACATGTCGGTAACTATCTCACCTTGGAAAAAAATTGTTTTTTAGGGGACCTTAGAAAAATTGTTGACGTATAACATTTTTGAGCAAAATTAGTCCCTCGCACTTTTATTGAAAAAAAATCAAAATTAGCTACTAAAGAGACTCAAATTAATCCCTCACTTTTTTCGGTCAAGATAAATCCATGCTTATTTATTTCTACTCTCTCAATCCTCTTTAGTATCTCATTAGTAAAATAATTTGAAATTTCTACTCTCTACTCCCACATTTGTACCTCTGCCCATCCAAACCACTTAAAATACCAATTTTACTCTTTGTGCAATTTAACTTTTTATATTTTTATTTTTCTTACTCATTTTTAACCTATCCAAACTCAGGATAAGTTCACCCACGTAAGGTTTTGCAACTCGAGAGTTTACCTCAACTCGTTTTACTTAGGTAAACTCGACTAGAGAATTCGTACGAGTTTACTTAAAGTTAAAATTATATAAAATTTATTATATGCATGACATATATAAGCTAATATAATGTTGTAAATAGGTCAATAGTGTAAAATATGACTTAATTACAAAGGCAAATTATACCAAACTACCATAATAAAATGTTATGCCCAACTTAGCATCAAAATACAAAAATTAACGCACAAAATCATAAGTTTCATAAGTCTGTAAGTATAAGTCCTCCATGAAATCATCCAAAAAAGCTAATTTCACAAGTTCCTAAAGTTGTTAATAACTAGTTAATTTCTTCAAAAGGTCAACAAACACCACCACCCCCAACACTAACCGGCGTCGCAATCAGTGACCCACACATAACTTTTTCGGCATGTCAAAAGATTTTCGGTTTGTTTCTTGTGGGTGCTAAAAATAATCGGAAAACTAACATTACCGTTTTTTTTTTGTGAAAAAAAACTCGGAAAACCCAAATCAGCAAGCTAAAAAATATTAAAAATTAAAAGAAAAAAATTAAAAACAGAAAAAAAAAATATAAAAAGCAAACTGGAAATCATAAAATTGTTGTCCGGAAGAAAGAAAGAAAGTGTTATGAAACATGGCATCCATGGAAGGAAGGAGAGAAATCTAACAAACTCTTTCTATTGGTGGAAATGGAATATTACAAATGAGTGAAGTTAGCCTCAAATGGGGTTGTTACAAGTTATTTATACTACTCTCTAATAGGACTAATATGCCACTAATCTATATCTCTAATAGTCCCCCGCAAGTTGAAAGGTGTTCACAACACTTCCAACTTGGGATGAACAATACAATAGTATATCAAACAAAGGAAAATAAAACTAGAGATGCCGGAAATACATCGGCAAAGAGAATAACAACCAAATGCTTATCCAACAATAGGAAACCACAACTCAAGGTTTAACCGCTTGGAGGAAAAAGCAACAAAACAATGCTTAACCACCATCCAGTAGAAGCAAACAACCACAAAGCCATAAAAGGCACAACGCTTAACCATCAAGTGTTCTTAATAACTCAAGATAGAAGCACAAAAAATGACGCTTAACCATCCATGGACAGAAGCACAATAGTATACAAGAACCAAAGCCATAGGCTAATAAGAAAGATGAAGAAGAAAGTCATTGAAGGATGGCTTGTAATACATCCATGCAAAAGATATGTTCCAAACAGTGAACCCAAATGAATCCAACACAATCAAAGAGCCAAGGGAGATGCATAGCCATGTGATGTGTCTTCAAACCATAGAAAACAAATCCATGTTGATGCAACCAAGTAGAGACCAAAACCAATGCTTCCAATAATGAAGCTCCAATTTCGTTTGAAGTTGCAAAGCACAAATAATGAGGCATCAAAATTGAATTGCTCAATATAGCGACTCTGAAGCAGAAACTGATTGCTTTGAAGCCAAATCAAAGCTTAAAACATCAGAAAGATGAAGATCCATGAGAATACCAGTGTGAAGTTGCGGAGAAGTAAATGAGGAATTTGAATCACAAGAATCAATCCTAAATTATCAATTGCAGTGAATCTTGAACAATGAATCCCTAGAATTTTGGGGAAAAAGAAATCAACGACCAAGAACGAAGCAAAGCAATCGCTCAAAAAACAAACAGACATAGGAGAAATCAGATCGATATCAAATCAAAAGACTAATCGATATTTAAAACCGAATTGTAGAACTGAAGCAGAATCGCGAACTGTAATGAAATGCGATAGAAACAAATCGTGATCGCAAGAACAGAACAAACTAAATCACAAAATGGAAAGATTCATAAACTTGAAATTCGATCGATCAAGAATTCAAACATGAAAATATTTGAATCGCACATGAAATTGGACTAAAAATTGAACATAAAAAGAATGAGAAAAAAAATAGTGCAAAAACAAGAGACAGAAGAACACGAAATTGCAAACCCTAGAAATTGGGGAAAAGACACAGGCTGAATCAGATAATATTGAGACAAGGATCGAAAATGAAAATCGATCGAACAAATCAAGGAAAGAAACTGAATCAGAAGATTGTGCTAAGATTTTCTTCAAAAGACGAAGGAAAAATACATAGTTATGAATGATAAACCAATGAGAAATTGAAGATGAGAAAATTGAATTTCTCTAGAAAATGCAGCGGAAAATTCCTTCAAGGTGGATATCAAATTTGCTCTGATACCATGTTATGAAACATGGCATCTATAAAAGGAAGGAGAGAAATCTAACAAACTCTTTCTATTGATGGAAATGGAATATTAAAAATGAGTGAAGTTACTCTCTAATGGGGTTGTTACATTGTAAAGGGAAAGAGGTTTCCGAGAAAGAGAAATATGTTATGTTCATGAATCTCGAAGTAAGGAAACTCGTCCAAAAAGTACATCATTTAAAAACTTTGGAATATTTGCAAATTGGTATGTAATGTATGTTATGAATGACCGTATGCACCTAAACTTACGAATGCATGATAGAATCATCATTTATGGAAATTTGTGACTTAAAAGTTTAGTTCAAAGATCGGTTTTCCTTCATGACTTAGATAAGCTTATGACTCGCTGCATATTTAAAAGAAATCCATGTGCCAAGTATATAATTTAGACACTTTTATATTAATGTCCGGTCCATAAAAAAACCAACATGGGATTTTGGTGATTATCTTAAATGCATGAAATCTTAGACTTAAGAAAACTTATATTATGAATGCATATCTTGTGCTCTTTTTTTTTTTTTTGAATCAATATCTTGTGCTCTTTGAATTGCTTGAATAAGGAGCTGCATTGTCAAGGACAATTTCTACACATTATTCCCTCATCATCATATTAAAAGTTAAACGAGTTAATGTCATTTTGTGAACATTTATCTCTTTAGCATACATGAATTTTTTTTCATTGATAAAATAGTTCAGAAATATTGGACTTTATTCCTTAATGTTTTTTTTTCCTTAATGTTAAATCATGATAGATATAAGACTTGGAACATAAAAATGTCTTAACCATTATAGACTTCATACTGATCTAAAATGTGATGTTGTTCATGTGATCTGATCATTTCCAAAAATTTGCATAAATCTTAGTTGAGATGGATTTTTAAAATATCATATTTCATACTTCTACTAGACTTATATTCATTCTCTTGTCTCAAATAATTTTTTTTGGATAAATCTAATATGTCATGCTTCTCTTGATTAAGCTTATACTTTGCTTGATTCTTATGTAAAATATTTTTAATTTGAGTTTTGCAAAAAACTGTGATTTTGATATGGCTTTTGAAAATTATCTTTGTTCAAATATTATTTTTAATGGATCCTAATTTTAGATTTATTTGGAATATTTTTCAACAAAACACAATGCATATATATTTTATCTTCCTTCTAATGTTGTGTGTGATTTTACTATAATATTCAAAAACTATTCTAAGTAAGATAAGATCTGCATATATTCAAAAACTATTCTAAGTAAGATAAGATCTGCATATTTGTTTCTAAACTCATATTGGACTTGATCTTAGCATGAAATTTTTGTTTTAAGAATTTATGAATAACTACTTTGCTTCACTTAAAAATTTTAGAGACAATTATAGAGATGCAAAACATCAATGACATATATATATATATACACACACACACACACACACACATTTGTGTAATAATGTATTGCATAATACTATTTGTCATACGAGATTACGGGCCAATTTGTTACAGATTAAAATAAAAGTGATTTTGCCATAAAATAATTTATATATTATTTTATAGATATTTTATGAAAAATAAGAATCTATTTTACGTTTATTTACCCTAATAAAAATCACTTTTTAAGTCCCTTTCTTATTCACGGTTGAAGGCGAAAATTCATAATTTCCCTTTCAACTACCATGTATGGTGGCTTAGTCCCTTCACTATGTTGGGCATAGGCTAATGTTATTCCTTTCTCTGTTTGTTTAGGTTTTGTTTTTTGTTTCCCTCCCGTTTGTACATATTGTAACTTTTGTTTGCTAGGAAGAACATTTGATTCTGATTAATATATTCAATTTTAGCCTCTTAAAAAAAAATTAGTTTGTTTGGACACAGCTACATAAAAGCGATTATTTTTTTTTACAAAGTTAGTTCAATTTTTTTATCCATATTCTATCTCTCCTTAAAAAAAGTCTATTTTTTTTAGAAACTGCTCTTAACAACTTCTCATTTGAAGTTGTTTTTAGATTTTTTTTTAAATTCGAATTCTTTTAAAAAGTTGTAACAAACGGATGCAAATACTCTAAAAAGTGATTATTATTTTAAAAAAGAAATTAAAAATTTCCAAAAAAACTATAACAAATGGGCTGTAAGTGTTTAAAATACTTTCTAAGCATGAAAATCTTAAAGATATCACTCGCACACACACTTACAAATGAAAATAAGAATAATCATGTACTTGATTGTGAAACATGTGTGTTTTCCATAACTTTTGTGAAAAATCGGTTTAAAAATTTCACTGATATTATACTAATTGTTACAAATACTTAAGTCTTATATACTTTTGGATTTAGTCACATTCACTACAAGAATTTTGGTTTTTACGAGCAAAAATAATCCCTCAGTAATGCAAAAAATCCCTCAATAATCTACATTATTGGCAGATTGTGTGACAAAATGAATCCCTCAGTAATACGAGCGTCAGTAATGTTACTGACGAAATTTTCCCTCGGTAATGGAGAGGTATTTCCGACAAATCATTACTGAGGGAAAATTCAGCCAGTAAAGTTTATACAGATCTGCATTACTGACGAAAATGTCCGCCAGTAATGTACTTATCACTTTTTTTTGTGATTCCTTTCAACTTTTTAATTTTAATTAAAGAAATCAAATTTATTAAACACAAATAAATTAATGAAATAAAGTTTTAGTTTAATAAGACACAAATTAATTAAACGATATATATTATCATAATCTTCGTACAATACATAAATCATTTTCGTACAAAACCATAAATATATCAATAATATTCGTACAATCTAAAAACTAACATAATAAACTAATTATCATAATATTCGGGAAAATTCGATCTTGATCTCCCTCCTAAATCAAAATCCTTCAACTCTTCTTGGGTATTAAATGTTGCTTGACCCGTAAATGTCAATTAACGTGATATCAAAGCTTTGGAAAAAAAAAAAGTGAAAGAAGAAATTAATATTAACAGAACAATTCAAACATCAATTGTTTAATAACATTGACATTTCAATACAGGAAAAAGGAACATATCAATTAGAAAAGAAACAAAATATTGCTGATAGAACAGACTTAGTTCATCTTAATATCAAGTTTTCTACTTAAATTCAAAAAAAAATTAAGAATCATAAAAGCTATGAAAATAAAAGGCATTAGTGTGAAGACTATACATCAATTGTTTAACATCATTCTAAACAAGTTGGAGGCCAGTCCAATAAATTTTATTTGTAGATGAGGCATAAAGAGAAAATGTTTTGATATTCACACTATATAACACTTGAAATCACAACGATCAATTAAGGGTGAGGAAATTATTAGTTTCAATATATAAATTTATGCCAATTCGAAATTATATTATCCGAATTTGAAATTGCCTGTAGTTAGGAGCAAGTTGTCCCGAAGAAGCAGCCGGGAGGATATTCAATCCTTTCATGAAGCGTCATACAAACACAAAGCAGGAGCTTTGTTTCATGCAACAAAAATCTTGATATAGAATCCTACAAGTTTATCAGAGTTGTAGAAGGAAAGAAATAATAAATGCAAAAGGGATTTCTAGATAAGCATTTCATATATAATGGACACTAATTAACGAAGTTTATATTGATAATGATTATATTATTGGTGAACAAATATATACATGTTCAAGTGCTAAACTAAGATGAGTTAACAACATGTGCTGCAGTTAATATATGCCGCATAAAGAGTAACGGATAAATAAACAGAATATGTAGCATTCAATGAAAAAATGATGAATTGGTTATTAGGAAAAACTTACAATTTACAACTTGTACAAAAGTCTTAAGAATTTTCTCTTTTACACATAGCTCATCATCCTTCTTATGCAATTCCGAAATAGTTTTAAAAATTCTAGTCCAAACTTCACAGCTGAAGTTGTGATTGCAGCTCTTTCATAATATCAACTTTCTAGTTTGTTATGTTCAGAGGGAAATTGCTAGCTAGACCTCCTTCTAATGCCATGAGACTAAATTAAAACTGCTTATAATATGAGATGGAATGGAATGGAATGAGTGTATCATTTCACTTACAATGAGGTTTCAGGGTCATTATGAATAAATATATAATTTAATTGTACCTAACTATGCGTCAATTACTCAAACAATAAATAACAAAAGTAGACTACTTATCTGTTAATGTGGAAAGAAACTTTATTTAGGGTGGCCTTTGAATTCAACTAGTGGGAGAAACTTTACTCACTAAAGTCTTATTGTTGTATAATTGTCCTTGATAGTCTAGATAACTCCTGGTAATATTTAGAGATTGATATCCTATTACATTTCAAATTTCTCGATTTTCTAGGATGCTACTTCCTTTTCTTTTATTCTCTCTTATAACAAACAACTTTTCTATTTCGACACAATCATGCACATAATTTAAAAGATTATCAACTAAGCTTGATTGTAGTATTTGAAAGAGAAAATATCAGTTGATCTTATTCAACAATTTTTAAAATAGAGAGAAAATTAAGTATTTGCAAAAACAGTGAAATGATTATTAGGGTAATAACAAATGAGCTTATGGAAAAAATTAATATTAGGGTAATAATTTTGTTACAAAATTATACAACAATTAATGAAAATTATAATTGTGACAAATGAGGTATTGACCTAATTTTCACAAAGACTACTTCTTTTATATACTTTCGACTTAGTCATACTCACTAATGGACTTAATAACTTTCTATCACTCATAAAATATTACTAGACAATTGCTTTACTAAAACCCCCACTATTACTCATACACTAATATTCTATTAATTACTCAAGTTACTACTAACATAATTAAATAACTCTCGATGTCCAAAATTACTTAAATACTCTTCATTCTAAAACTACCAAATTACTTTTACTCCTCAAATGACCAAAATACCCCTATCGTCTAAAAATCCACTAATCTCAAATCAAACACATCAAATAAGCAATTAAATGAATATAATTAATAAATAAATAATCCTAGTGAAAATCGGGGCATTACAAGGTTGGATAATTTGACATTCGATAATTTGTAATTCGAGAAATGACCAGATATTTAACAAGGTAAAAGAGGTTGATGAAATGGTTGAAGATATTAAGGTTCTCTCATGGAATTGAAGTTTGAATAGGCTAAAAATCTCTTCATGCTTGTTTTACGAATAGTGTTGAAATCCAGGAAAGTATTTTTGTACGTAGTTTTTTGAGAGTGCCGAAGCTGGGTTTTGGCATGTTATAGGTCGCTTTAGTTGTGTATTGGCCTATATTTTGTTTTGCCTTGCCGTGTTGGTTTAAGGAGTAGGTGGTTGTTAGCGTTTCTTGCTTCTTTGATGGTTTTGTTTTGTTTTTCCCTGTTGGTGTTTCGGCAGTATACTTTTTCTGCCATGTCTTTCTCTTCTTGTGAGGACATAGGTGTATAATATTTTGGCTGTTTAAAAAAATAAGGCTTAATAGCAGTTTTAGCCCTTTAACTTTTTTAAAGTTGTGATTTTGGCCCCTAAGAAAAAAAAAACTACAAAACTGCCCCCTAAGTTTTGCACATGTGGCAGTTTTGGCCCCCAAGGCCAATTTTGACTCGGTCTACGCTGACGTGGCACTCTAAGTGAGGTGCCACGTGTTATTTTTTTTGGCCTTGGGGGGCCAAACTGCTACAGTTGCAAAACTTAGGGGACGGTTTTATATTTTTTTCTTAAGGGGCCAAAATCGCAACTTCGTGAAAGTTAGGGGGCAAAAACTGCTATTAAACCAAAAAATAAATATGTTAATGCACTTATGACTTGCATGAAATCTATATGTGATATCTTGTTATTTCTTCTCCAAATTGTATTCCATTTTTTCACCATGTTTTTTTTAAGAGCAATTTTTGTATGGTCACAACAACAAATATATTTGGTTTAGACATACATACGATGAAAATAAGTAAAAAGGAAAAAATATCAATTTATTGTTATTATTGACAACATAGGTTAATATGTATTGTTGTGTGTACCTAAATGATTTAGATTTGTGTTTGTGACTATCTAAGAATTTCTGATTCTTCAATGCTTTTTAGTAGATAGCAAATGAGAAAGAGAGGGTTTTCCATTTTTTCTTTGTATCGGTACTTATGTTGTGTCTATATTCAGGTGGCATTTAACATGGGAAAGGTCAATCCTTTCCCACCCTGGGAAAGTTAATTTCATCCATTAGATCAAATAAGGAATGCAGTCTTATCATACACTCTCAACACTAGATTTTATTGTCACTATCATAAATCATCATCTCTCTTCCTCATCCCTACCAATCCACCACAAGCAACACTGCAACACCATCAAAGAGACAAGTTTTTACCAGGATGAACCAACAGAACATCAAAAACTGCATGATGTAGTTTTTCCTGGCAGACAACTTCACCTTGTTCAACAATGTCAGGGCGGTGTTCGTGGTGACTTTCCTGACAACCGTAAACAATGCATATTCTTAGCAAGGAAAAATTAACAGTTAACGCTTGTTAACCAAATCAGAAGATAGCATTTTGATTTCTAAATTCAACACCACAGCCTGATAATGATATCTTGATATGTACTGCAGAATAATAATAATAATAATAATAATAATAATAATAATAATAATAATAATTCATCCTATAAAAGAAGTAAAATAAGATAATTTGATTTGTTATGGAAATTAAAGAAATTGAATGTGTGAGAAATTTGAAGTGATGAGTTTGAATGGATTTTATGGAATATGCTTTTGATGGTGGTTTTGAAGAAATTGAATGTGTTATAAATTTTAATTGAAGAAATTTGATTTGGATGTGCGGTGGTTTTGTTGCACTGTTGCTGGTGGTGGGTTGGTGGGGACGAGGGAGAGAGATGATGATGGATGATAGTGACAATAAAATCTAGTGTTGAGAGTGTATGATAAGACTGTATTCCTTATTTGATCTAATGGATGAAATTGACTTTTCCATGGTGGAAAACGATTGGCCTTTCTCATGTTAAATGTCACCCTATATTCATGTTGTGCATTGTAGTGTGAGAATTAAAATCAAGGGTGTGTTTGATTTGCTAAAAAAATGAAGAGCATAACATGACAATTTAAGTTGTACGATGCTTGATTTGTAAGACTGTGTGTCAGGAATAAAACAAACAGGAGGTAAGAGACAAGACAAAAACATAAATTCTAGTCCTTCACCAAACCACAACACAACTTTTTGTCCACCAAAAATTGTATAAAACTAAAAATTATTCAATACCTTAAAATTTGTCATGTAATACTATATTTTTGTTGTGCTGTTTTATGTTGTACTGTTATGTCTGATACTTACTCTTTTGTGGATCAATTACACCTTAAGATATATTAAAGATGTTAGTAAAATAAGAGAAAATGGTCACCTTAGTCCCTGACTCTGCACCTCGCTGTCACATAGGTCCCTGACTCAGGATTAAATACAAATAAGTCCCTGACTGTGCACTTCTGTTATCACTTTAGTCCATGACGTTAAATAATTCTGTTAAGTGTGTCACATGGACTAAAGTGAAAGTAGAAAATTGTCATTTTAGTCTCTGAACCAAAAATCAATATCTCCAACTTGAATCTCAAATCCCTAATCCCTAAACGTCGTCCCTAAATCCCTTAAATTGAAAATCTCAAATCCCTAATTTATTATTTTATTTGACAATATTAATATAACATTTTTTTTTCTTCAAAATATAGCGTTTTTTAATTTAAAATTAAAAAATAGAGATTAATAATATTTTTTGTTACACAATTGGTTGTTTAATATTGTTGACAAAGTTTTACCGTTAAGCATAAAAAAATACATAAAACTTTCAATACAATTTATACAACATACAATATTCAATATATTTGAAGAAAATAAAGTCTACGATGTTTAGAAAAAAGTCACGTTTTTTTTTACAAGAGAAAAAAGTCACATATTTCAGGGATTTATGGATTTGAGATTCAAGTTGGAAATATTGATTTTTGGTTCATGGACTAAAGTGACAACGGAAGTGCAGAGTCAGTGACTTCTTTGTATTTAATCCCGAGTCAGGGACTAAAGTGACCATTTGCTCGTAAAATAGAGTTGAGTAGTAAGTAATAATAAAAAATAGAAAAGGAAAATTAGATTCGATCAATGACAATGACTTTGACGTCGTCAACGTTGCAGATCCGGAAACATGAATATTCCAAAGATTTTAATATAGTCATATTTGTAGGCATAAATACTTTGCTATTATGAGTTTGTTCACATATTCATCATTTTTGTTTTTAGCAAATTGAGAGTTGTATTATATCGATGTATTCCATCAATTTGAATAAATGAATATCATTTATTTTTGTAAAAAAAAATAAATAAATAGAAAAGGAAAATGACAGCTAGAGAAAGTGTTTTGTAAACAAAACAAAAAAAGCTAGAGAAAATAAAATAAACGAAAAAAACAAAAGAGAGATAGAAGATATAGATTGGCATTTACACACACAGTTCTTGCACTTTCTGCGTTAATCATGGAATCGGATTTGTACTAAGCATTACGCCATAAACCCCTTTCTCTCTCTTCACAATTCAGATCCACACACATACAATGCCGCTCAACAACAGAGCCAAAGGATCTCCCTTTCCTCTTCTCGCTTTCGTTCTTCTCTGTCTTCTCGCTCCTCTCATCTTCTTCTTCGCTTCATCCCTTCACACTTCTTCTTCTGGTTCATACTCTCTCTCTGATTTGTTTTATTGAAATTTTTATAACCATTTCGTGTTTTGTTTCTATTATGCTGATCCTTGATTAAAATTCAGTAATGGGTATTCGTTAATTTCTTGTTTTTGTTCAATTCGGTAGTGTAGTGGAAGGTTTCTTCTTTATTTCAATTCATTGATATGGGTTTTCATAACAAAATGTTTTTTTTTTTTTTTGTT
>Ga0228711_1005278_pt1 | contig 19713 bp, 8 predicted proteins | sample MedpolnodulmetaG_2_FD_177996 | JGI IMG/M metagenome (GOLD analysis project Ga0228711, IMG submission 177996) | Root nodule microbial communities from Medicago polymorpha collected in Santa Monica, California, United States - brown nodules | ecosystem: Host-associated > Plants > Roots > Nodule... | reverse complement strand
AAATTCATAAAATCTGTTGAAATCTCTTGAAATCCATAAAATCATTTCAAATCCTTTAAAATCTTATAAATTAAATCCATTGAAATCCTTAATAGTCTTTTAAAATCTTCAAAGTCATCAAAATCCTACAAAGTCTTTTAAAATCCTCAAAACTTTTCCAAACAAAAATTGTCCTTTAAAATCCTAATCCAATACACCCTCCTAAATATCTAATCAAATTACTGCATGCATGGGGACATCACAATTGTTGTGTATTACACGTATAACAACATAAAATCTATTATCCTAGCACAAAAACATAATGTGCAGTAAAAAATTAAGAAAAGCCATTCTGGATTCGTCTCTACTTAACGTGTGTCTATCCAGCAGGGGACCTCTCACTAATCAGTTATTACATTTCTACTAACTAATCAATCTCTGAGAACATTATTTAAAGATAATTAATATTTTTTAAAAATAGTTAATAAAAAGTATATTTACAATAATTTTGTTTTCCTTAATTTGATATTATGTATTCTAGTCAGAACTTGCTTTTAGTTTTTTTTTTTTAAGGGAGCACTTGCTTTTAGTTATTACATACTTTTCAAAGTGATAGCTCCCAGACAGCGTCTGAAAAATTAAGTTAAAGCATTGTAATTTAATTTTGTGAAAGATTTGTTTTTGGGAATTAGTTTTGTGAAAGATGTTCAAGGCGAAATTACATTATTTTAATTTTTAGTTAAATTCATAGTAATATTTTGCTGCATACGTCTAAACCAAAATAGACAATGACGTATTACTTGTTTTATTTTTGCAAGGGCTAACACTTGTCGTTGTGATTTGTCCTATCCTATAGTGATTAGATCTTACTATTTCTTCCGCTAAACTATTTCGATCAACAAGGCAAACGCGTTAGGTTTGGCACGCTACCATTGGTCCACGTCAGGATTAAGGCTTTTTCTTCAATATCATAATTTGATTAACGAGTATGTCAATAAGCCATTGAATGGATTAGTGACCAGAAATAAGATTGACAGTGACAAAATTTAGACTTTCTAATGTATAATCAGATATATTAGTACACACTAGTGGTTAGGACCCAACCCAATATGCATACTCATGTTTGACCATTCTTAGTTTATGAATAGTCCTACAAGCAAAATAAATCCTCAAATTTGCATGTAGAGCGAGACTGCGGTTTTTACTTATGCAGGTTTTCAAATTCGTTTGGTGTTTATTCATTCACGCCTAAGGTGACTAGATCATTGCAATATACAAATCAGCAACGTAACAATGTTAAATCTCTTTAACGGAAGTTTTTATATCCATAGCGGTTTTATCCAATTTAAGAGATTAATTTCTTCAGTTACGTGTAAAAGATATTTGATTCATATCAAAAAATCATTGCAATAGAGGTTGTCTAATGTGTACAAATAGAACAATCTTACACCATTTACAAATATTTTTTTACCATTAGATCAATAAATCTTGTAATAGATCATTTAATCCAGTAAGAAAGTTTACGATCCCAATGATAAGAAAGTTTACGATCCCAATGATAAAAACCATTTTGTGTTATCTAAAACTTAGCTCACTTGTATACCATGGAACAAGTCTTATGATAGAATTAATTATAAAAGAAAGACTTGATCATATTGGAGAGCAAAAGCTCTATTTATACAAAAGCATAATCACATATCGTAGCAACTAAATGAAGCAGAAAATAAAGGGAGGAGTCAAAAGACCCAATTGTTAGCCGGTAAGTTCACCAGCCTCATTCAATGTGGTAAACATTAGTTGATTTTTACTTTTGCAGGAATCGAAGTCTTTTCTTCAGGGAGTTTCGACGAGATGTTGGACTCGGCGTGAAAGGGTCTAAAAGCCTTAAGGTTCGACAAGAAATGAGTCAGAGATGCAAAACCATCGAAGTCAAGCAAGCAACTGCCAACATGAAGATTTCGAATTTCAAAGAGAAGCGGTTTCCTCAATGGAGAACGTGGGAGACATGCGTTTGTCTACATGAAAGGAGTGTTGATCGTGAGATTAGTTTTCTTTCCAGTTATTTTCTATGTATAAATAATAGTTTTCCATAGGGAAAACGGGTCGCAAATCATCTATAGAATTCTAAAACACTCAAAGTACCGGCACGAGAGAAAAGAGTCGTAAAGAATGTATGTAAAGGATTTGTCGAACCACCTTTATTTTTAATGCGTTGTATTTTATCTTTAAGTTTCTGCAATTTTAAACTTATGAACTATGCTTTTAAAAACAATTTTTTCGTCAAAAGACGTCACACGGTCTCGTCCTGTTCGTAAAGCAACCTATGAACTTGATGAACACTTAAAAAAAAATGCACAACATATCACAGGATCTCTAGTTTGATGCGCTCGTAATAATTAAAATCAACCTGTATTGTTTACCAAAAATGCCGATAAACACCAATACAATGAGATGACAATAAGTTGGTTGCTCTATGTATCTTTTTATATTGTGCAAACCTTAAAATAAATCGATTAGATTGCATCTTAATAAATTTTGTGCAACCGAAAGTTACGTTGTGATAAATCAAAGAGCTTTTGAATAAAATTGAGGGTTGAATCGTATCTCCTAATAGCTTTCGAGCAAAAATGTTTAAAAATAGTCTGCACCTACAATTGATTGTAACATCTTGCTGCTTTGTGGCGTTCTATACTACCAGTACCAACAAGCCTAATGCTCAGTTTTAGAAACCCATTTACAACCTATAACCATTTTATTTTGTGGTAATTTCTTATTTCTTATGTTAAAACCCACCTGTTTTCTTATGTTATTTTTCAGATTCCCTAATAAAAAGAATCGTTGAACCCGTAAACACACGCAATTAAAATTCATGTACCTTTCGACAAAAAAAATTGAGGTACAATTTCTAAATTATTGAGGTCAGCAGCTTGATAGACAGCAACATCAAATTTCCAGATACACACGTCAATACACAATAACTCCACCTGTAATGTCGGCCAAAGGGACCCGTAATCCATCATCATTTCAAATCTTTTCCTCACTCCTCCTTCTCCCTTAATCTTTCTTCCCCCAATTAAAAATCCACAAAAACAGATAAATAAATTTAGTTACTTACAGCAACCTTTATCTTCCACGTGTCCATAAAGAATCTTCCCCAGTTCCTACTCTTTTCCTCTGAATCCTAGTCAACATATACCAATACCACGTCCAAATATCTTAACACGTGTCCACAATATTCTACAGTCAGCAACAATACACGCTCATGTCTCATCTCTTCCTATAATATAACCTTACCCGACACTACGAATTATCTAATATATCCAATCCAAATTCAACTCAAAACAAATTTAGTATTATTATGTTATGTATGAATTTGTTTGTAAACTGTTTTAGTTCAATTCAATAATAATGACTAGTACTCATGCTTCTAATCAAAGGGATCGCCGCATCCTATCATTCCCGGCGGTTCACCCTTGCGAAAACATATCTCCCACAACACTCATCACTTCTCTAATCACTCTTTCACAAACTATATCCAATTTCCAACCTCAAATATTCCCAACTCAAAAACGTAACGCTAGAGAAACTATACGTCAAATAAGTATAATTTCAATTTTCCTTAACGAAGTTAAAGACCATGGTTCCATTATTCCTAACTCAATTATCCTATGTTTTTCAGAACTTCACTTTACTCTACAAAAGATTCATTTCTTAATGCAAGATTGTACTACTTTAGAAGGTTCTAGTCTCTTATTGCTCGCGAAATCCCACCACGTGGCGTCTCAGTTTCGTTCTCTTATTCGCGCAGTGGCTATTACACTAGACATTTTGCCTTTACACAGAGTCGAAATTTGCGACGAAGTGAAGGAGTTAGTTGAATTGGTAGCTAAACAAGCGAGGAAAAGTAACTTCGAAGTGGACCCCAACGATGAGGTTGCGTCCAAGAAACTTCATTATGTTCTGCATCAATTCGAGAAAGGAACTGAACCTAACGTGAATACCATGAATGAAATCCTTGATTACCTCAAAATCAGGACCTGGAATGATTGTGACAGAGAAATTAAATTCTTAGAAAACGAGATAAGTTTCTTGGAGGATAGGAACTGCGACGAACGAGAGGTTCCCTTGTTGAGTTCTTTAATTGGATTTTTAAGCTACTGTAGGGTAGTGATATTCGAAGATTTTGGTGAAAATTTGGTTAAGCTCGAAGCTCGACGCAGCACAGAGATGATAACTGTAAATTGTTTGAATCCAGACGATTTTCGGTGTCCAATTTCACTCGAATTAATGACTGATCCAGTAACAGTTTCAACAGGACAAACCTACGATCGTGCTTCAATTCAGACATGGCTTAAAGCAGGAAACACAACATGCCCCAAAACAGGGGAGAATATTAAAAACACAGAGTTAGTCCCAAACACAACATTGAAGAGACTTATCCAACAATTCTGCAATGATAATGGTATTTCATTCACAAGATTTTCAAACCGTAACCGTGACATAACGAGGACAATTTTACCCGGTAGTTCTGCAGCAGCACATGCTATGCAGTTTCTGTCATGGTTTCTAACACGAAGGCTCGTGTTTGGAACAGAACAACAGAAGAACAAAGCAGCTTACGAGATTCGTTTATTAACAAGGTCAACCATTTTCAACAGAGCTTGTTTGATTGAAGTTGGAACTGTGCCACCACTCTTGGAACTTTTAGCTACGGAGGATAAAACCACTCAAGAAAATGCAATCTCTGCTTTGTTGAAGCTTTCAAAGTATGCAACCGGGCCTGAACATATAATCGACCATAACGGTTTAAAGCCCGTTGTGTATGTGTTGAAAAATGGCCTTAGTCTTGAAGCTCGTCAAATTGCAGCTGCTATAATATTCTATCTTTGTTCAGTGAAAGAATACAGAAAATTAATAGGTGAAAATCAAGATGTGATTTATGGCTTAGTTGAATTGGCTAAAGAAGGAACAACCTGCGGGAAAAAGAATGCAGTGGTTGCGATTTTTGGACTTCTTTTGCTTCCTAGGAATCATCAACGTGTGCTTGAAGCAGGTGCTGTTCCCGCGCTTGTTTCTATTTTGAATACCTTGTGCAACAAGGAAGAGCTGGTTACTGAAACTTTGGCTGTTCTTGCGGCACTTGCTGAGAATTTTGATGGAGCTAATGCTGTTTTGGAAGCTTCTGTGTTGCCGTTGATTACTGGGCTGTTGCGATCTGCTCCTTCGCGTGCTGCAAAGGAACATTGTGTTTCGATATTGTTGTCTCTATGTGTTAATGGTGGTGTGGATGTTGCTGGTGTTCTTGCTAAGGATGTTACACTTATGCCTTTGCTCTATTCGCTTCTTACCGATGGTACTTCTCATGCTGCTAAGAAAGCGCGTTTTCTCATTAAAGTTCTGCAGGATTTCAATGAAACTGCAACTTCTGGATTGAAAGGTTCCGCAATTCTACGCCAATTGAATGTGTTAGAACTTAGAAATTAGAATCACTTCTTGTGAATATATATGTGTACTTTTTTTGTGTATATACTGTAACATATACCTTGGTTATTGCCACATTTGAGAATTTGTGGAATTAGCTCTCTGTATTTTTATCTCTAGTGAGCTAATTTTAATAAGTGAGCTTCAAATTATACACTGGAAGCTTATGATTATTTTGTATCTGGTATAGTTAAGAATTAAAGTGGTGTGAAATCAATGAATGAAGTCAGTTTAGATTACTTCAAATTCTCTTTTTGTTTTATTTTAATATTTTCCTAAATTAACAATGTTTGGTTCCTTTGGATGTGTTCAAGATGGTGTTGAGACTATTTAAAAATAGGATTTATACAAAAGCGAATTTATTTAAAAGAGGAGTGTTAAATTATGTTCCAATTCTATGTGGAAATGGTGTGGTATTGATTGAACAGCTAAGTATCGTATAGAATTCTAAGTTGGTTGGAAGTTTCTACTCATTAGGAAAACTCAATTGAGTTCTAGGAAAACTCAATTGAGTTCATTTGATAAAACTGTTTCATATATTGTAACAGTACTATCATGCATGTGTTATACTTGTGTACTAATCAAGTGTTTGGAGCTAATTAGCATGACTCACAAATTGGAGTCATATATTGTAAGTTAAGCCATACTTCATAGATTATTATAGCTCTCGGTGCAAAAAATTTTACTAATTTTGGTCATTTCTTTGCTGCTGCGGTTGGAATTTTAGTGTGCACTGATGTGGAAGTTTATTGGGGTTTATTGTTTGTCTTTCTTTTTGGTGGTTTTCTCTTTCAATTATAGTTGGAGAAATGTAGGATATTTGAGAGCTGTTGGTTGAGAGTTGTTGTGCAGGAGAAGAGTAGGGTAGGAGTCCAAGAGTTGTGGAGGAGAAGAGTAGGAGTCCAAGAGAATTGAGTGATATCTGCATAAGATGCCGTGTCTGATTTTGATACATCTTTTTTGGTTTAGCATGGGAATGGATCATCTCCGGTGACCGGAGGGTCCAGTGAAATCTCAACCATTGAATAATAATATAATTAAGAGAGATAGTATATTTAATGGTTTTGATTTTTGACCGGAGAAAACGGTAGATAATTAATTTCACAGGAGGGAATCTTCTCCTGTTGAGCATGATATGGGTACGAAATTTTCACCGCCGCTTAGCAGTAGTTAATTTCGTTGGGAAATATGTGAGAGTTAATAATTAAACTTTGAACATTGTGTTTAAGGAGCTCAAATCCCTTACTACTTGCATCAATTATACTTTTGTATTTGGCATTGTATATGTTTAATAAATGTCATTTTTTGGTATGCCTAACTAAGTCGTTGTTTATTTTAAAATATTTTATAAGAATTTTTTTTGGTAACTAATTTCGTTGGGAAACATGTGAGAGTCAATAATCAAACTCTGAACCCTATGTTTAAAGAGCTCAAATCCCTTACTATTTGGATCAATTATACTTTTGTATTTGGCATTGTATATGTTTAACAAAAGTCATTTTTTGGTATGCCTAACTAAGTCGTTGATTATTTTAAAATATTTTATAAGAATTTTTTTTGGTAATTATACAATGAAGGTTAAACTAATTTTTATTTTTCAAATGTTTATAATGTATATACTTCTTCCGTTCCTAATTATAAGCAAATTTGATTTTTTAAGTTCATTCAATTAATGATGTACTATGTGGTTCATAATATGGATCATATACATCATTAATTGAATGAATCTAAAAAGTCAAATTTTCTTATAATTAGGAACGAAAGGAGTAGAACTTATCGAAAATTTTGATTATTATTTTTATAAATAAGATAAATTTAAATTGTATTGTTTTACGAGGTAGAGTGAGGAATGATTCCCTTGCTTCTTGTCCCAACCCTTTAATATACCCCTCATCCTCGTTATACACCACCGGTGGATTTTCTCCGCCTTCTTTCATTTTAGTATAGAACGTAATTTTGTTGTTGTTGGAAATTATATATGTCATCTGGTTAATATTATAGGAAAAATTCACATTTTACATTCATTTAATAAATCATGTAAGTGGTCTATAATAAAGACCACATACATCATTAACTGAATAAATCTTCAATGTAAATTTTTGCTTATAATAGTGATCGAATGGTGTATTAGTTTTAAGATGAGTTTCAATTTACTTGAAATTTTTGAAGATTAATAGGAATAAAAGTAATATGATATCTTATTTTGTTTTAACTATCGTCCCTAATTATAAGAACTTTTTGAATTTTTTTTTTTTTCTTTTCATAAAACTCATTTGGTATTTTCAATTACATTAATTATGTTTTTACCAACATACTCTTATTTATTTTGCATCTTTTTCTTCAATCAACACTAAATACTATGTTGAAAACATAAACTAACTATCTCTCTTACGGATAAAATTGTTAAAACAGTAGTAATTACTCCCTCCGGTTTTGAATATAAGCAACAAAACAAAAAATATTGATGGTCTTGAATATAAGCAAATGTCAACAACTTCTATCATATTTAATGTTACTATTCCTAAATTACCCTTTAATTAATGTGATTTTATTTTTCTTTTCTTTTTATTGAACAAGTTCCCATGAAGGGTAATTTAGAAATTGCAATTGTATTTTTTATAACTTTGACAACTTTTAAAACAACTCACACTCTCTCTCAAACTCACATGTTTTTTTATTCTCTCTTTTTTTTTTTCTCTCTGTATTGTTTTTGTCCAATAAAACTAGAGAAAAAGTGATTGTCACAAAGGTTCTACAACCACTTTTTAACAACTTTTGAAGCAACCCTCTCTCATACTCCCATGTTTTTTTTATTCTCTCTGTTTTTATTTCTCTCTATTGATTTTGTCTAATAAGAATAGAGAAAAAGTGGTTGTCACAGAGATCGTATAAAATTGGTTGTACAAATATCACTCCTCTTTTCTTAAAGGGTGTGATTTTTTGTGTTGCTTATATTCAAGAGGAGTATATACAAATTTAGTACCATTACCAAGGTTTTTAATTCTCGGTGATTTTGGCAAAAGAATTTTTTATATAGGTACGGATGTAGTGTATTTTATTTTACAACAGGTGGTAATTAATATAATAATGAAATTGATTATCTCTTTAAGATAGTCAAAGTAAGTATTCTATAATTGTAGAATGAATATCAATTAGACTCAAAGTAAGGATTTATACTTGTGTATGTTAGTGTGCGCTCATGCACGATCGCATGTGTGACTTGTAAAAATAAATAAGGTAGCATATTCATATTTTACACACACTCAATCTTAGGGACGATCTTAACTTTAGAGGTCTATTATGTTCTTGCTAGCATGTAAAGTTAACACAAATAGTAGAAAATAAAAAGAAAAAACATTTTCACAAAGTAACAAGGGCTTAGCTAGGATTTTAAAATCATCTTCTATTGTTCCTCTCTATTTTATAAGTTGAAATGATACATATAACCATATATAGCAACATTTATCCTCGTGAGCTTAACTCAGTTAGTAAGGACAATGCATAATATAATACATGCAAGACCTGGGGTTCGAACCCTTGCCACAACAAAAAAAAAGTCATAATCTTTCACTTATTTTATATTTAATTATAATTGAGTACATCAATTATATTGTAACCAAAAAAAAATACATCAATTTTTATTAAAAAATAAATAAATACATCAATCAAAGCCACCCCGAATAATACCCCGTGTGCAAGACCGTTGAAATAAAAAAAAATGATATAAAATAAATAAGAATACTTGGTAGATTCTTATTCAGATACATTGCCAACGTAAAATAATGAACGGCTATAGTTAACATCATACGAGAAAAAATGTATATGAATCCACACAACCAACACATTGTGGCTTTAATCTAATCCCTACACTTATGTTTTATTGCTCCTCGAGCCATCACACCAAAACCATTGGTGACCATGAAACACAATGCTGTATTGAAACTAAATTCTACAAATTTGTCAATATTCTTTTGAAAAGTTTTTGCGTCAGGTTTGAATGTTGGCACTGCCGCTATCGTGGCTATAAACACAACCATTACATTGTACCCGACAGACATTTGAATTAAAAGTTTAACATTTTTTAAATGTCATTGATCGTCAGCCATATCTCTGCACAAAGTGATGGATCCAAGAATTTCAAAAAGTAGGGTCAAAAATTATAAATACTTTTGAAACAATACTTAAAGGAAAGAAAAGCAAATGTTCTAGCTATGCTCCAAAATCATAAATTGTACACCAAAATTTAAAAATAAAACAAATATTACATCTTTATGAAACATATTTTTATTTAAGGATCTTTTATGAAACATCTTATAGTCCAATGACACGGAAAATAAATATTCTAGCTAATATTATATGAAACATCTTTTCGGACTTTTTAATTGGACTAACTACAAAGCAATGGTTCTTCTCTTTCTTTTGGTATACTCGATTCACAGACAAAAGATGTATCATGCATATAATATTTCATATAAAAGAAAATGTTCTAGCTATGCATCTTTTATATTATGCATCATTGGTCTATAATCATAAATGCATCCATAATGTTCTAGCTATGCGGCCAAAATCAGACATTGTACACCAAAATTTCAAACAACGAATCCTCCATCATTTGGCCCCTTATCTTATGTTGATCTCTTTCCACTTTACTTGGTTCATTGAGCATTAACACATTCCAATCACAACTTTATTTAGGCACCAAAATTTTAACTTAGTATGTGTGTGTAAGCGCGCGTGCGTGCGTGTCTGTATGTTATTTGCTTATACAAAAAATATAGCACCGACTTCACACTTCGTGAACGACATTCAAAATTTCAGGGACGACTTTGCACTAGTCTGAAAGATTACACCATCGTTCACAACCAAATGTAAAAAAACACATGTCTTGTTGAAACTTTTATTCATGAATTTAAAGACAAACTGAATATGAGAAATTAATTTGAATCCTAAATATGATTTTATCTATTTTGACCCTAAGTTCGCCAGAGACCATAACTCCAACCTCGACAATTATCTGAAATATTTCTACAGAGAAACCCCAAAAATTATCTTCTTGGAAAAATGGCTCTTCTCATGGACAAGACTCTTCTAAAGTGAATAATTCATTTTAGAGAGTAAAATGAGTAAATATCATATGTAAATAAATAAATTAATGATTGATATTATATGCACATGCATAACACATTATGTTTGTCTAGTGATATTTTCACAAAGTAACAAGAGTCTAGCTAGGGTTTTAAAATCATCTTATATCGTTCCTCTCTATTTTATAAGTTGAAATGATACATATAACCATATATAACAACATTTGTCCTCGTGAGCTTAACTTCATTGGCAAAGACAGTGTATAAAATAATATATGCAAGGTTTGGGGTTCGAACCCCGGCCACCACAAAAAAAAAGTCGTAATATTTCACTTATTTTATATTAATTATAATTGAGTACATTAATTTTATTGTAACAAAAAAAAATACATCAATTTTTATTAAAAAAATAAATAAATACATCAATCAAAGCCACCCCAAATAATACCCCGTGTGCAAGACCGTTGAAATAAAAAAAAATGATAGAAAATAAATAAGAACACTAGGTAGAATTCTTATTCGGTGCATCAAACATGAGATTTAAGCAAGATATAATGTATCATATCCTGTCTCCCTATCATGACCATCAAATGGACCCTTAGAACCCTCAAAGTTGGTTTCGTTGTGCATATTTGGAGTTATGCATGTTTTGTTAAATCATGTTGTTTAAGTGACAATTTGACATCACAAAGTGTAGGGTCAGCTAGAATAGAGATGTTTTGATTTAGTGTCTTGGTTCTTGTTGAAGTGCTTGCGGACCATCAACGACAACATGGGGGTGTTTGGAGTGGAGATGGAGGTCGTGCGTTTAGGATATATGTGTGTTGCTGCAGAGTTTTTGACTTTTTCTAATGCTACAAGAAGAATAAAGGGGACAAAGGTTACCAATTGTTGTGGGATCGATGTTAAAATCTTAATTATATTTGGGTAAAGAGTTTAAATATTAAAAAACTGTGCAAACAAGTTAACATAGGTCAAGATTCAAGAGTGCATTTGTCCTTGTTAGACGTAGTCTTCTTCCATAAGTAGGAAAGTGCAACCGATTTTGGTTATTTCTTAAATGTTAGATTAACTTTTTTGTTCATACAAGGGTTAGCTCAAAGGTCAAGATCTAAATACTTGCATCTTGATTACATTTGGTGTTAAGATTTTTCTTCTACTGAATGCGTCGAACTAGAATGCATCTTTAGTCTTAGTAAAGAGTTGATAGATCTACCGTGAGTTAATTTTGCGAATTTTGTTTAAATTCTGAGTGCAATATGAAAATAGAAAGCTATCCTTTTTTTGTGATAAATTAATGATGTATTTGTTGAACGATTTAGGTTTTAGACTCAACTAATATGAAAGATTATTATCCTATCGAGTACTGAAATGATAATTGTAAGTGTTCAACCCCACACACTAAAGAAGAAAAAAACCACAAGTAAACACGATCAAGTAGTGAATATATTGTCTCGCGTAGATAGCTCGGTTGTTGTGTTAAGGGATGTTAGGGTTTGATCTTTAGAAACTTACATTTTTCCCTCTTATCTAACACTTTACTAACATGTTTTGATCCTCGCTGAAGTGACGGAAAACGGAAGCAAGGATTAGCAAGCGTTAAACTTAGATTGAAAAGAAATAAGTTTGCAAGCGACAAATTTGTGAAAATAGGGTTTCAGAATCCACAAAATTGAAAAAACTCTCTAAAACATTATTGAATGAATAAAAATTGCCTCTTAGAATTAAGACATATGGATCAAAAGTGGAAATAAGTTCTATTTATAGAAGGCATATTTAACTCTCCCTTTTTTTATTAGTATTTTTTTTTCGAGGGGACTTTTTTATTAGTATTGATCTTCGACTTATGGTAATAGTAATAGCACTTGACTTTCTTTTTTTCTTGTCTAAATCATAAAATTTCAACAAAAAGTATAACAATCGTTGAAAACAGTGGTGTTAGTTAGATGGTTAGCACTTGACTTGTGGTAATAGATAAATCAATCATTGAAAACACTCAAAATGATTAAGGACCAGTGGTATTAGTTAGATTGTTACTATGTTAGACAGTGAATTCCGAAGAAAAAGAAGTTTGTTATGGCTAGAATGCAGGTTCGCCAGTCAGCACTTCACACTTGTTGCGGTCAAGAACTAAAACATCACCCAAACTTAGATAAGTGTCCAAATACCTATTTATGGCATATTGCTTAAGTATACATATAAAAAAATTATTTAGCTTCCCTCAAAAAAATTAAAAAAATTTAGCTATCAATTTTCATTTGCATTCTTCATTTGTTTTTTTTTTTTTGGAGAAACATTCTTCATTTGTTTATATCTTCTTTCTTCAGCTTCTTCTTTGAATTTTGCAGCCATGGTTGACACTTCTTTAATAAGAACCATTATTGGAATAATCGGTTAGTGCAGAAAAACCTCTGGCTTATTTCCCCTGTTTATTCCTTCTTTCTTCTTCTATCAAATTGTTAAACTTATACAACCCTAAGAAGTATCGGCACCAACTCGCAGACATGATAATAATTTAAAAAAATAGAAGTGATACAATATAAATGTATGTGTTGGTGTTGTGTCAACGTCAACACCAATGTGCCCAATGTTAAACATCAAACATGCTTTAAATTTGAAATATTGGTGCTACATAAACATAACACCACATTCTTTCTCAATATTTTTATTTGGTCATTTTGATCTAAACAGAATTATCAACCTAGTGTGACATGAGTGATAAATATTTGAAATACTTCAATCTTGACTTATATGTGGAGAGAGAGTTTGCAACTGCATGCAGGGATAATCTAATTTGACATCAAGATTGTAGGGAAAAACTGAAAGAATTTATTTAATACACGCTTTAAAATATCACCATACAATTTTATTTTTGCTAATCTATTGAATGTTATTTTATTTGCAGGAAATGTCATTTCTTTTTGTTTATTCATGTCACCGTTGTAAATTTCTCTCCCTCATACTCTTTATTCTTGTAACTAATTTAAGGATTTTAGCACTGTAATTAATGACAAATATGTATTTCTAATTTATACGCAGGCCTACATTTATAAAAATATGTAAGGCAAAATCAGTGCAAGATTTCAAACCAGATCCGTATGTGATAACTATACTCAGTTGTGCAATGTGGTCATTCTATGGAATGCCCTTCATTAGTAAAAGTAACACTCTTGTCCTCACAATTAATAGCTTTGGCTTCTTCATTGAGATTATCTACACTTCCATCTTCATCGTATACTCAAATGGGAGTAAGCGTGTGAGAAACATCTCAAACTTATTAATTAGTTATAGTCTATTTTTCTTTTCAATGTTTTAAAAATCGAATTGAAGGTCAAACCATGAACATTGTCTACGATATGTTCAGTTACTTAAATGGTTAGATTGTTTAATTTTGGTTTGAGCGATTTAAACCAATTGAACCATGATCCGGTTTGATGTCAAGTTCAATTTTTAAAACATTAGTTTTTTCACTTAACAATTGATCAATATTACTGATTTTATAATTTTTGTTCTAATTGGTTGGTGGATTGGGTGAATTTTAATCAATTTCAGAAGAAGATCTTGTTGGCCCTTCTAGCTGAAGTTGCATTCCTTGTCTTAGTGGTATTTCTTGTCATGTATTTTGTTACCAGCCTTAAAGACAGAAGGTTCATTGTTGGAATTATATGCATAATCTTTAACATCCTTATGTACTTTTCACCCTTGACTGTCATGGTACGTGTGATTATTCAGTTTCTTAATTAACTAGTTTCCTACCAAATTTGTGTTTTTGGTTTGCATAATAGCAATTACTTTTGTCTGTTTTATTTTGTTAATTTGCTTTTTTTTTTTTTAAATTTTCACACCTAAAAAAAAGAGCAGCGTCAAGTAATTAGATCGAAGAGTGTGAAGTACATGCCACTCTTACTCTCACTCGCCAACTTTGCCAATGGGCTCATTTGGACGACTTATGCACTTCTTAGATGGGACCCATTCGTAGCGGTAATAATCTATCTATCATTAGTCATTATTATTGTTAAATTTTTGTTCTAAGGATCTATATATTCTATTTAACTTTACATTTTATTTGAGCTGGTTAGTCCCTTGGTTAAGCTTTGAAATTAATCAAATGATGCCTTCTGAAAAATTGTTAAAAGTTGTTATCACAGTTTCACGTAAAACTATTATGACATAAGAAAAATTATTTTTGATGATTAATAAAACCAATGCTGATAAATTTGATGTGAAAAGTAAATAATTTGAGGTTTGTAGTTTATGATTGCTGATATAATGTTTGAATGCATAGATTCCCAATGGCTTCGGAGCACTTTCTGGATTGGTTCAGCTCATCCTTTATGCCGTTTACTACCGAACAACAAGGTGGGACGATGATGCTCCACCTAGTAGTGTCAACAATGTATGACTACAGCTTGGATTGACAGAAAGAAAGAACAAGTTCAAAGGAAAAAGTCGTTCTTTTAGTACATACCAAGGTCTCTTGGAATTTTTTCTTTTTCTCATTTTTTTTGAAAGGAATAACTTGTTTTCATACTGTTAAGTCATAGCACTGATCTCTTGTAGAATAGAATAAGTTGAGATCATTACAGCGATTGTTGTGGACCTAAATGATGTACATGTTTATCTGAGTTTGCCTAGATTTATTAGAAAAGTGTATCATAATCATCAGATGACAAAAATAAATATACATATCATGATTCACAGTTCAATGCTTCATTGAAAAAACAGAAGGTTCATAATTTTTTATTTTAAAACTCGGTATCCGGCCAAAGAATCGACTAATTTGAGGATCAAGGATCAAACATTTGATCACATGCTTTAAAGACTTGATTATCCGACAACCAAACCGCATTATTATACGACTCTATATGGTTTGACTTCATTATTACATTGCCATTAAACAGGAACAATGAAACATTGATATTGACCTCATTTTCTCCCCATTCTATATTGCCATACCAGTCAAACACCATTACCCTTTTGAATACTACTGGGATTAAGTTTGGATAATGAAAGCAAGGAGAGATTAGAACACCAAGCCAATGGGTCCAATTTAATCACATCAAATATGATTGCAAGTTTGCAACAGTATAATATATAGTATAATGAAGATCCAGCTGGGAGGCAACATTGGCTGAAATTAATACCCATACCCACAAAACTCAAACCAGGGTGGAGAAAAAAAGGCAAGAGTAAAAGAAAATCAGAGGCACCAATTCCCTCAACCTATACCTGCTACTGTGTATCTCTCTCATCTCATTACAGTATCCAATTTCTGTATTCTCACATAGATACAAATTTGATTCTTCAAATAGTGAAAAACCACTAAAACCAAATTGTTTGTTGTCAACTAAAGAATAGAACTTCATGGTCCTCTATGCTTGCGGAAGCAAAAACAACCCTGTTGCTGATCAATAGGGATCATACCTCCGCCTTTGGATGTGTCAATGGCCTCCAGCATGGTAACTACCTCGTCCATCTCTGGCCGCTTATCAGGACTGGCATCCCAGCATTTCCTCATTACGTTCGCAAGAGAACTTGGGCAGCATCTTGGTATTTCTGGTCTCAAATTCTAAATTCCAACAGAAAACAATAATGTCATCATAATGGATTCACAGACACAAAATCCACTGCAATTATAAATGTGCATTGCTTACATAAGACAATCAACTGAAACGAGGTAGCAAGTATACCTGGCGAACAACAGCTGAAGTAATCTCTGAGAAACTTAGGTCAGGATATGGCATGTCACAACAATATGTCTCCCATAAACAGATACCAAAACTGTACACATCACATTTCCTGTTATAGGGGTTTCCATTTAAAACCTGTAAGAAGCCAACCGCATTGGGAAAAAATGAATAGTCAATTACAGCGGCTTTCTCTTTGAACAATTAAATATTAAGGTAATCATTTATTCTCATTGAAGAACTCTTAGAATGACAATGGAAAACAGAGAAACTCACCCACCCCCAATAGGATTAAATTGGGGCTAGGTATATATATCCATTCCCCATCAGACAGAATTGGTCCTCTCATCAGAATTTATGAATGAGTGAAGAAAAAGATATGCAAAATTTTCACAGGATTCACAGGATATCTCTTCATATGTTCATAAATTCTGATGAAGTCTTATTAAATCTTTGACTAGAGATAGACAAAGTTATTACAAAATAAGGTCAATTCAAATTTTAACAAGAGGATCTTGAGACACTACATGCCTTTACACCAAGGCTTGCACTCTGTTATAGATGCTACTACAATAATTTTGATTGAATGTTTCAAGTCCCAGTAAAATATCCATTTTTTTAGTGCAGTCCTAGTAAAAATTCTATCCATTTTTAGTCCATACCATTTATAGGGATAAACGTGAAAGATCCGTAATTTTATAGGGACTACAAACATATTTAACCCAAAAGATTTTACAGGTACTAACTACACACCTCTGGAGCCATATAACCAAGGGTTCCGGTCTCCCCAGTCATATCATTAGGATTTGACGCCTCGACTCGTGCAACCCCAAAATCAGCAATTTTAACTGTGCGGGTCTTATCCAACAGCATGTTTTCGGTCTTCACATCTCTGTGAACAATCTTCTGAGAGTGAAGATAACTCAACCTGTAAAACCAAGCGAGTGGTTAACTATATAGACAAATTATGGGTGTTTTTTTTTCAATCTGCTAAACTCAACTAAAATAGATTACCCTCTTGCTAAATCAAGCACCAGCTGGATGACAACCTTAAAAGCTAATTTCCTCCTCCTGTTCTTTATTAGATATGATTTCAGTGTACCTCCAGCAAGATACTCCACAACAACACAACAGATATTGCTTGGCATGCCAATTAGACCAGTATCAGTTTGAATCTGCAATTCTGCAGATCCCATAGTTGCTCCAATAAACTGAACATAGAAACAAGACACTTTCAGAGAAGTGCATAATACAGATTGGAAAGAAGGAAAATAAAAAAAACAAGTAACTACCAAATATCACAAATAATATATCATAGAACAGGAAATAGAATATGTCATGAAGAAAAAGAGCAAATAGGGCCATGGGGGCTTATTATACTTGTTCTGTGTACCTGCATGCATCTTTTGCTTCAGAAAAGGGAAATAAAAGAACACCCACCATACCAAATGGAAAGACTTTAATGCAAAGAAGATACCAAATATCTTTTCATTGGTTACGATGGTCAGGAAAAGGCTGAAGTGCATTGAGAGGAGAAAATGGTATAAGACATACATACTTTCAAAGAACAGATTCACCAAATTGTAGAAACCCGAAGGCTTGAAGCTTTCATTATTGGGAAATTTCAAAACATGCAGGAGGGCTAGTTTATTATTTACAAGCTTTGGTCAACAGCAACGAGTATGCTGAACCAAATAGAAAATGCTTATTCAAATCCATCTTTATCCTCTGATGCGAAATACTAGTTCCCTATTAGAGCACTCTGAAGTTGCGACAATTTATATATAGATTGGTAATCATATCAAAACGGACTCTTTTTTATATAAAGAATTTGGTTTTCATTCATAGACCAACAGAGTATCTACACAGATTAACAAGATATGAATTAAGTCATATACTTTTATGGGATAGCTGCAGAGAATTTACTTATCCTCTATTCCTGTATTCAACTTCATGATAGGTAGGCAATTCGACAGAGATCTCCTCAAAATTGCTTTCGGAATAATAAGAAAGTAAAACTCCAAATATGTAGATATACATGCAACTATGGATTATCTAAAAACTGTAGAATTCAAGATTTGTAGCCTGTTAATAAGGAAATAGTATATGCCACAAGTGCTTGAATCATATAATATTTCTCTGTTGAATCTCCACAGGCAGACTCGGATTAATCCATTGCAAATTACATATTGCAACAATCTCATTCTGTATCACCCCTTATCATCAAAACTACTTTTGGGTTCCATATTCCAAACTTATCAACATAGAACCAGAAACAATAAGAGAGGCATATCTGGGACAGTGATACTCATATGTTGTATATAAAGTTCAAAATAATATGATTCGCATTTTTTAGTTTCCACAAAATAGTAGAATTTTTTATATTTTGCAAATAATGAAACTTTACATAATGCCATTGCATTGTGCAGCCTGCATAGTTCATGCTCCTTAAACAATATGTATGAAACTTTTTCACACAGTCGGGAAGGAAATCCCTAAAAGTTACATAACTTCCATCCAAATGACCTAATCACTTGACAGGGATTATCACTATCCCAAAATAAATGTGACTCGTATCTGAATTTGAAACAAAATTGGACCCAATCGATATAAATCGATGAGCATATCTTCATGAAATAAAATGCAATAAAAATCTCAATTCATTAAGAGGAATCGCAACATGTCCCTAAATCACAATTCACATTTTGCAGCACGTGCAGTCTCAAAACATGCAGGTCAATGCAACCCGGTTTCTGAAAGACTTGTAATGTTTTTTATGCCGCTTTATTTAGAAAAGGATAGATAGAATCTTCCAAAAGCCAATATTCATAACCCAAAAAAAAAATCACCATTACAGAGTCCTAAATCCTAATACCCTAATTTGTTTTATTCTTCTTGCCTGCACAGTGTTTTGTGCCCACTTTTTGTCGTATATGATATATGACCTGTGCAAATTTGGGCATCATTACAAAACTGGCTTGTAAGGTGAGGAGTGCCTCCTGTTTATCAACTCGATTTTGGTGGAAGCAATGAAGGCAAACCAAAGGCAGCAATTTAGGCGACTAGGGGCGGACCGCAATGAAGGCGGAATTTCCAACACACCCCTCACGCTTCAGCCCAGCCCAATGGGCCTGAAGCGTAGACAATGCGGGAAGCCCAACGATAGATCTAGGATAGGCTATGATGCCATGTTGAAATTTGGGGCCTAACTCATCCTTACAAAACCGGTTTGTAAGGTGAGGAGTGTCTCCTCTTTATCAACTCTTCTCAAGAGTCCTATCCATCCGATTAAAATCTTGATTTGATAAACCACTACATGAAAATATGCCCAGCAACAGAAAGAATCTCCGATGGAAAGAAAGTATATTGCATGAATAGATATAAGGCTTAATTGCAGTTTTAGCCCCCTAACTTTCCCAAAGTTGCGATTTTGGCCCCCTAAGAAAAAAAACTACAAAACAGCCCCCTAAGTTTTGCAACTG
>Ga0228711_1005277_pt1 | contig 19713 bp, 9 predicted proteins | sample MedpolnodulmetaG_2_FD_177996 | JGI IMG/M metagenome (GOLD analysis project Ga0228711, IMG submission 177996) | Root nodule microbial communities from Medicago polymorpha collected in Santa Monica, California, United States - brown nodules | ecosystem: Host-associated > Plants > Roots > Nodule... | reverse complement strand
CTGTAAAATAAAAAAATCTATCCAACAATAATAATTTCATAGGCTAATTATTATAAATTTAATCGGATTAAATTTATATAATTATTATTGTCATTAGCAACAACCAACAATAATAATTTAAAAAAAAACATGAAAATAGAGGAGTGAATGGAGGGAGTGAGGTTTTGGAGTCTTTCTACCCTTTTTTGACCTTTCTAATTCCATTTTTTTTTTTAAATTGAAAAATCCAAGACGTCGTCGTTTTTGTAAAGCTAAAAGCAAAAAAATAAAAAAAAATGGAGAACCGGTCTGACCCACAACTCGGCCGACTCACCGGTTTTGACCGATTCCTGCCGAGTTAACTGCATGACCGATCCAAATGTTGGCTCGAACCGGCCTACCCACCGATTCATGGTCCGACCAGCCGGTCCGAGCCGAGTTTTAAAACTATGTTATTGATTATTATATGTATTATATTTTTAGATCATGCTAACTTTTGCCATAATGTTAAAGAGTTTAAAATGGAAATAATAAAAAAAGGGCTTAATTGATCCATCTGTCCCTTAATTTAATTGTTTAGTTTAAAATGATCCATTAACTAAAAAACGTCTTAAAGTGATCCTATAAGTTTTATGCCGTTATAACTTTTGGTCCATTCTGTTATCACCTTAACTTTAAATGTCTAAGGTGGACCAACATTAAAAGGGGTAGCACTTGGGTGACATTATGGTTGGTGACATTGTGACATTGACCAACCACAATACCACAAGTGTCTTTCTTCTTTCTCTTTCATAATATTTTTTTGTTTCTTTGCACACGTGTGACGTGTGACATTGTGGTTGGTCAATGTCACCAATGTCACCAACCACAATGTCACCCAAATATTATCCCATTAAAAGTGATCCACCAAAGACCTTATTAAAGTTTTTAATTTAAACCCTTTGATCTTTTATTTAAAAAGAGGACCGTTGGATCATGTAAGTCTACTGTGTCTAACAGTGAACCACCAAAAACTAATTTTTTTTTTCTCCTTTCTTCTCTTCTTCCTTCCTTTCCATCGTATCTTCAACATCACCTTTATCTCCTTCAAAATCATAAACCCAGAAGAAGATTAAAAAAAACTCAGATTTTTTTCCTCATCAAATCTAACCCAAAATCATCAAATTAATTCACCAAATCTCTTTCCATTACCTTCCATATCAACTACGTTTGGATATAAAAGTATTACATTTCCCTTCGACAAAAAAAGAAAAAAAGCAATCCATATATTAAGCTTCTGATTCTGTTACCATAAGAAAATATAACACCAATGAACACCAACTCTACTATACCATTCTCAACGTATGAACTCTTGCATAATAATAAACTCAAATCTCAATCTAATTTAATTTTCTCAGACCACCAAAGACCCAAAAAATCTCAAAGACACTAAAAATTCCAAATATAACATAACCGAACCTAGAAACATCAACAACAACAACCTCAATTGATTTTTTCTCTAAGTTAGAACTCGAATTTGAAGAAGGAAGAAGATAGATTTAGGAATTAGGGATTTGGGTAATGATCAAAATAGATTTAGGAATTAAGGTCTTCTTAAATTTCACTATCATTCTTAGAATTTGAAGGTTCTAGAATTAAGTATGGGGTAAAATTTGAAGGTTCTACAATTTGTATGTGTAACTGTATTGTGCAATTGTTTTAAAGCTGAACTGTGAAGGAGGGTTGAAAGAAGAGAAGGAAAAAATGTGAACCGATGATAGGAACATTGTGTGTGTCGTTTGTTTCCTTCTAAATTATTAAATTTATAAGACAAAAAATCTGGGTTTTATTGTTCTGGGATTATGAGTTTGAAGCTGATGTTGAAGATTTAAAGATGAGGAAGGAAGAAGTTGAAAAAAGGGAAATCAAATTAGTTGTTGGTTGTTCAGTGTAAGATAAAATAGACATGTACGATCCAACGGTCCTCTTTCTATACAAAAGATTAAAGGGTTTAAATTAAAAATTTAATAAAGTCTATGATGGAGCACCTATAATGTTAGTACACCTAAGACATTTTGAGTTAAAAATTGACGGATGGACCAAAAGTTATAACGGCATAAAACTTACGGGACCAATTTGAGATATTTTATTGTTAAGGGATCATTTTAAAACAAACAATTAAATTAAGGTACCGGTGAATCAATTAAGTCTAAAAAAAGTTTTATATTAAAAATATAACATTTAAAACTCCCTTAAAAAAAACATTTAAAACTCATAAGACATTGAATGCACAATTTTAAATAAATGACTTTTACATTTGACTTTTTAACTTATGTTCTAAGTTAACATTTCCCTACGTTTTTTAATCAAACCATTCAACATTATAGTAGAATATATATTTTTTATTTATTCTTTTTACTCTTGTCAACAAAATATATTCTTTTTTCTAAAAAAAAAAACAAACAAAATATATTCTTTTTCGTGTATTGCTCTCGTTCAGAGGAGCGAACACACACACAATTCACTTTTAGAGTATTGGATAAATTAGAATTCTTCACAAAAAAATGATATTTTAATGAGCCACAATTTTCCTTTATCCAATCTTATCGAATTTGAAATCTTATAATAAAAGTTTCTTTTTTTATTTTATTTAAAAAGGTCCACCTTATATTTATTATAAAAAAATAGGCCCACATTACATGACGTGAAGAAACAATGGTGATTTTTGAATATAAGTTTTTTAAGACAAAAGGAAATATTATTTTCGACTGTATTACACATTTACACTTTCATATAAAGTATATATAATTCTCTCTCAAAAAAAGACAGTATATATAATATAATATATGAATTTTTTAAGACAAAAGGAAATATTATTCTTTTAGCTTTTTTTTACCGAAATTATTTTATTTTATTTTATTTGTACATATTTGTTTGTATGAAGCCTCATGCCAGTTAAATCAATTGTTTTGACCAATTTAAAACAAGACGTGCATGAATAATTTACAAGAACTCAAAAAACTTTTTATATATAAAAAAATAGAACTCATTTTTTTTATTTACAAAAACACAAGAGGATTATATGCAATGGGTATTATATTTATATAAAAAAAAATACAATTCTTTTATTTAAGACAGGAGGGAGTGAGTACTCGTAATTTTTTATTGTTTTTTGGTCCGGTAGTGTAGTGGCTAAAAATTCACCTCATAAATAAGCGAGGTATCCGGCCAACCCCTACATATAATATGCAAACTGAGCTAAGTTTACGGAGACGAGTACTCGTAATTTAATGAGAGAATTATGTAGTAATATTTTGTTTGCATTTAATTATGAAAATGGTTTTATTTTTGAACGCATGAGGAAGCCAGCAGCAGAATGAATGAAGGAAGGGTTGAATTGAATGCATGCGTGTGTTGGAGTTTGACTTGACACATTTAATAATGAGGTCGGTTCCATTATAACCGTTGAGAAAATATGCCTCTGACCAGAACAAACAAACAAAAGGAGAAAAATCATAGAAAATTGATTAAAATTAAAAAGAAAAGAATCGAAAAGAATTGCGACGTGTAAGGAACATTTGCGGGAGACAAGACAAGAGTATGACCCTACAATTTCACAAACAAAACAATACAATACAATGAGTGAGATCACAGAATCAGAATGAAGAAGAAGAAGAAGTCGAATAATAACAATAACTATGATTTTGTCTTTACCAACAACAATAACAATAACTTCTCTCAACGAAACTCACATTCTCTTGTTCTTTTCTATCTGCGTACCGTGCTACTTACAAAGGTAGGTAATTTCTTTCATTTCTTATCTTTTTCTTCATCACTCTCCAATTTGTATATTCTTCATAATCATTTGATTTTTGGGAAAAATAAAAACAATTGGAAAGGTAGATTTATTTTTTGATTACATTTCCTTGTTACAAAAGCGTTACCAAGTCTTATATGGTTGGTTAGGTACTATGTCGCTCTGAATCAATCAATCAAATGCTACTAAGCAACCTTTACCTTTTCTTACGCGCTTTCTTCTATTTTCTCTTTGCACAATAGAAAATTTCACCTTCACATTTTCTACTAGATTGCTTTAATTTTACGATCAATAGATATATTAACTGGTTTTTGATCAATACTGTTAGTATTCGGCAATTTAGCAATTTTTTGTTAGCAGTTTCATGAAGGTTAGTGTATCAATCAATTACGCATTTCATGAATTACAGGAATTTAGTTTTTTTGTATTTATTTAGCTATTTACTTGTAATTGATCTCATTCTTGGATGACTTAGGTGAATTTTCTTAGGTTTTTTGGGTCTTGTTCTTCACTTAAAATACATTTTTTATGATTATAACAAATTTTGAAAGAACAGTTAGCATCTAAGGAATTGAACCCGAGTAGTTGTGTTTTTAGCTATTTACTTGTAATTGATCGTGCATTTCCTTAGTGTTTTTGGTGTCGTTCTTCACTCAGAATATTTTTTTTGTGGTTATAACAAACTCTGAAATTATGACTTCAAACAAATTATAGGTAGTTATGAATATCTTAAGCGAGCACCAACAGCATTTGAGAAAATGCATATAAATTTTGTCATTGGATGAAAAGGAACCCAATTCAACCACAAACCATTATTTCTCTCATTCAATGGTTGACTTAAAATTTTTATCTTGTGTTTCAGGAACAAGTGAATAAGTGACTGCTTCAAGTTCAACATTTAATAGAATCCATCATGTCTGAGAGTGATATAACAGCCATGAAGGAGACTCTTCGTGCGCAACAACAACTTTTGCAGAAACTATATGCGGAATTGGATCAGGAAAGAGAAGCCTCAGCAACTGCAGCAAGTGAAGCAATGGACATGATACTACGTCTGCAAGGTGAAAAGGCTGCGGTGAAGATGGAAGCAAGTCATTATAAGAGAATGTCAGAGGAAAGGATAGGTCATGCCGAGGCTACCCTTGAGGTTTTTGAAGAGCTTATGTATCAGAAAGAAATGGAAATTGCTTCTCTTGAGTTTCAAGTATGTGCTTATAAACACAAACTTCTAACACTAGGTGCTGATTTCAATGCAAGTGAGTTTGAATTCCCTGAAGACCTTATCTTGAATAGAAATGATCAACAGCATAATGGAGAAAATGTTCAAAGTAGTACTATAAGAAGGCTAAGCTCATTGCCACCTATTCCGCGAGCTAACCGAAAGAGAGATCGATCGCCGACTCCAATTCCAGTTTCAGATGTGATTCCTAATACACTTGAAGATAGGGACCGAGAAGTCATTTCACCAAGCCCGGATTTGCCAAGAAAACCTATGGATTTTACATATGGAACACTTGATTCATATTGGAACCAAATCCAAAGCCTAGACGAAAAAGTGAACGAGATTTCGGATTGTAAAGAGTCAGGAGTTGAAAAATGTGCAAACCTGAGGAGTAGAAGAGGGAGATCATGTTCAATATTTTCACAAGCAAGCAATAAGATACCTCTTGATAAATCATATAGGTTACCTTATCCTATTAATGCAGATAAAGAAAATCACTTTGAAAGGGGAATGGATACACCACAAGTTTCTAGTCCCTCTTGTTCGGTTAATGTGCATGATGTATTCGAAGTTCCTCAAACAAGTGAAAAACATGAAGTTAGTGAACATGGGAAAAGAAGACTTGAGAGATGGATTTCAGATGTAGATAACAGATTAATAAAACCAGATTCTATGTCTGAGGAAATCATAGAAGCACATGTTAAACATGATATGGATAAGCTCAAGAGCATGATGCTTACCACAAATCTTGAAGTCAAAAAATCAAATCATAAAGATGTGAAGAGTGTTGTGGATTGTAATGCTGAAGCTGAGTTTCATAAGTTGCATCAGAGAATTGATAGGCTTGAGAGGGAGAGAGTTAGTATAAGGCAAGATGAGATTAGGCATGAAGGAAATGGAGAAGAGTATTTGAGGTTGTTGAAGGACATTCAGAGTCAACTCAATTCAATACAGTCAGAGATGAGAAACAGTAATAAAACCAAAAAAGCCTCGCCTAAGAAGGAGGATGTTTCTTTGGTACCTCTTCAAGAGGTAATGTGCCTTTTCCTTTTCTTTTGAGAAAACCTATTATTGTTTGATATTTTACATTTAGGCCATGTTTGAATAAACAACTTAATGAAGCGCTTATAAGTTATAGCATAAGCCCTTGTTATATAAGTGCTTATTGCATATGTATAAGTTGTTTCTATAACAAAAGATAAAACAAAGTCAAACTGTTTTCGCACATGCTAAGCTGTTCTCAAACCTAACCTGGAGAGCTTACAGGGGTAAGCTGAAAACAACTTATGTATATGCGATACGCTATTTCCGTAAGCGCTCCCGAACAGTTTCGCAAGTACTTATGTCGGTAGGTTGGCTCCAATAAGTCATTCCAAACAGGCCCTTTATGATAAAGGGATGAAATAATTAGGGACGAACTTTTGTTTCTTGAATTATTTTTCTTTAACTTTATAATAAGATTTTTCAAATTTCTATGAACAGGCAATGCTGTACTTTTGGATTTGATCAAATTGCCACAGATTACAGAATGAACATGTCAGATAACTGATCAACTCAGAGCATTATTTGGTGTACATATTATATTTTGTTCACAAAGATGATTGTGTTTGGTATAGGAAGGTAAAATAGATCTTATAGGCTGAATTTTAGTTACTGAAGAGTGTATACTTTTTCATATAGTTTCATATTTTACAATTGACACTAGTGTGACAGGTGAGTTGAATTTTTTGTGTGACTGAATATGGTGTCTTGTGTTTTTTTGCCCCCGAGATTATACAACTTAGTGATTAAAAACTTCTGGCAAAATTGACAGTGCATTTTTACATAAATTATATCATATATGTATAGATGCCTAACTCAGTTACTCTGATATGATGTTCATAGTAGTTATTTATTTAAGTGTGAGACTTAAAAGTTAGTTATCTAGTCTAGTGAAATCCTTTATAGTGCACTTATGAAATGCATTGCATCAAATATATATATATATATATCTCCGTGGATATTGAATCCAGCTGTTAGTAACGTGAGCGTGAAGACAGAAAATGTTACTAGCGTGACATGGTTATGAATAAAGCATAATGAATTAAATAAACTAAATGGTAATATGCTCTTGGAAAATTTCAATGATAATATTTGGAAAACCGACCAGAGAAGATGCGTGATGCACTTAAATTGGACAGCAAAGGGAAGCATTCAGAATTTGCTAGACATTGTATAGCCAGCAACACATATGAAATGTATCCACATGAATTTCTGATTAAATAACCTCACTTCATAAGTCCATTTTTTATTTAATGAAATCTGAGTGAGATTCACTCAACGATTAATAGTATGTTAAAAAAATGTATCAAATATTGTCTCTCTTTAGCATTTTTCAATATGAGCTTTATTTGTTGGGGGATCCTTAATTGGAACTTTACCAGAAAGGATTAAGTAGAAATATCACAGTTTTTAAGTATGTAATGTTTTTTTCCTCAAAAGAAAAAAAAAGTATGTAATGTTTTTATTTTATTTTTAAAGAAGGTATGTAATGTTGATTTGCGTTTGTCTTGGAACCAAAAGCAACTCCATTTTGAAGCTGACATAAATATATAATTAATTAATTTTTGTTGCAATATCCACCTTGTCATAGATCAATGGAATGTTGGAAAGATAGCTTAACACGATCTTTTTGAACCTCATAGATCAATGGAATGTTGGAAAGATAGCTTAACACGATCTTTTTGAACCCCTCCTTTATGGATTTAGATTATGTGCAGTGTGATGCATTCAACCACATTTGGATCCTCCTTCGGAGTCTCAACTCATACCATTGAGCTACACCTTCGAAGCTATTTGAATATGATACCAAGTAACAAACACTTAGCACACTTGAGCAGATATTTAATATCTATAAATTGACAGTGGAATGTGTGCAAAGCTTCACATTTACAACATGTGAAAATTAAACTCTTGATAACCTTTTTTTTTTTACTTTTCAATTAAACTATCTTCTCTTATGAAAGAATTGGTGAGGTAATCCTTCAACCTCCCCATCTCTTGTGCTACACCAAGCATGGTTGGTCTTGTTGAAGGGTTCTGTTGTGTGCAGACTAGCCCTAGCTCAATGAGTTCCAACATAACATCTTCCCAAATTTTACTACCATGCCTTAACGCACAAGAAAGAGAGAACCTTTGAAGTGCATGTTCAACAATGTTTTCAAGTTTATGTGGCTGTATGTATTGTCTCTTAACCCATTCATGCAAGCTAGAGCCTTCATGGACAAGGACATCGGTAGGGCGTCTACCTGTCACTATTTCTAACAGAATCACTCCAAAACTGTAAACATCACCCTCAATTGAAGCTTGTTTTCCCATTCCATATTCTGTCTTGTTCAAGAAAATATAGTGAGACAATAGTGAGATCTACAAAACGAAACTGTTTGATAAATAGCAATCATAACACACACATGCACAAAAAAAAAAGGTCATACTCAATTTGTTAAAACTGTAGTTAGATCCTGATTAAATAAAAAAAACTTAATTACCCATTTATACTAATACTGTAAATACTTATCATATAAGTGCTTGTGTATAAACTATTTCTATTACAAAAGATAAAATAAAGTCAAATTGTTTTCATATAAGCTATCATGGAGAGTGTTTATGGAGATAAAGTGAAAACAACTTATGGACATATCATAAACTATTTCGGTAAGTTTTTCGTAACAGTCTCACAAGTGCTTATATTGGTAAATAAGCTCAGATAAGCCAATATTCCAAGCATACTCTAAGTACTGTCCCATATAAAATATTTCTAATTGAAATCCATACTCAAATTCTAAAAACTATAATTCATCATTAACAAAAAAACAGTTATGAACATGTCATGGAAAAATGTTGAATTGCAATTGATAAAGTACATACCAGGAGCAATATAACCAACAGAGCCACACAACAAGCCATGAGTTGAACTGAAAGATGTTGAGTTACATGTAGAAGTATTGGCATCGCCTTTTAGAAGCCTTGAAATTCCAAAATCGGAGACCAAAGCTGTAAAGTCATCATCAAGTAGTATATTGCTAGGCTTAAGATCACAATGCACAACTTTCACAGGAGAATAATGGTGCAGATAACACATTCCCTCAGCTACATCACTACAAATCCTCACTAATTGAATCACATCTAACCTATGACTTAACTCATGGTTTGGATCATATAGGTTCCTCTCAAGACTACCATTTGACATCAGTGGAAGAACAATAGCCTTAAATTCTTGTTTGTTGCAAACTGTAATGATCCTTATTAAATTTCTGTGCCTTATCTTTTTAAGGATTTGGCATTCCCTTCTAAAGCTCCATGATATCTCATTATCTTTTGTTGTATCTAATACTTTCACTGCTACTCTTGTATTATCTAGGAGGACACCTTTGTAAACTCGTCCGAACTGACCTGAACCGATGAGGCTTGAAGCATTGAACCCTCCAGTGGCTTCTCTAAGTTGTCTATATGAAATTATTGGATGCTTGGTCTCTTTTGTTTCCTCTTCTTCATCCTCCAAGTCACATCTGTTACTAACGGTTTGAAGTTTCTTTCTCACTTTCGACTTGATTATTGTGGAGTTCCTACACATGCATATCACAGGTGTGCCAGATAGCAACACAGGAACTAACAAAAACACCAAATGATAACTTTTTTTCCTATGACATTGTTTCATGCCTTTAAATGGACCACATAGATTATTGTTTCCTAGGAAAGAATCTATGGTTGAAGATGAAAACGCTCCTTTGTTTGAGACTTTTCCTGAGAATTTGTTGAAAGAGAAGTTAAGTGTTTTGAGATAGGAACATAACTGGAGTGACTCTGGTATTGTTCCATTCAATTGGTTTGAAGATACATCAAGTGATTGAATATAAGGCAATTGGCCTAATGAATAAGGGAGAGGACCTTCTAAGCAATTACCAGAAAGATTGAGATATTCTAATGCTATACAATTTTCAAGTTGTGGTGGAATTCTACCAGAGAAATTATTCATAGATACGTCAATAGCAAGCACCATATCCATTTTGCTTAGTTCTAATGGTAAATTCCCTTGTAACTCATTGTTTGATAAATTCAAGTATAGTTTCAAGTTAGTCAATGCTGCAACTTCTGAAGGAATCATCCCTGTGATCTTGTTGTGAGACAAGTCTAGAATCTCCAAGTTGATACGTTTTCCTAGACTTGGTGGGATTGTCCCAGAAAGGTGGTTTTCATAAAGTAAAAGCCTTCTTAACCGAGTGAGTTTTGCGAAACTATCCGGTATCGAACCAGAAAGCTTGTTTTTCGACAAATCAAGTAGTCCAAGATGTTGGATGTCGCCAAGAGTTGAAGGAATCTCACCAGATAGATAATTGTTTGACAAATAAATTCTCTCTAGCCTATTAATCTTGCATAGGCTGCGAGGTATTGTTCCGTTTATTCGGTTACTAGACAACTTTAAGAAAGTTAAGTTGGCAAGGTTGGCAATGTGAGGTGGAATAGAGCCATGTATGAGATTTTCTTCTAGGTGAAGGTGTTGCAAGCTTGAAGGAAGATTACCAATAATATGAGGCAACATCCCACTGAGACCGTTTCTGGCCAATTCAAGTTCTTGAAAGTTTGACGAATTCATCAAAGAAGCAAAGAAAGGTTCAAGGTTAGTGTTACCATCATGGCTAACAAAATTGTTATATGATAAGTAGAGGAATTGTAATTGTGGAAAATTACATATAATCTTAGATGGAAGTTCTCCACTCAACATATTTGACTCCAAATCAAGCCATTTAAGCTTAGTAGAATTTGAAAGAACCAAAGGAACTTGTCCTACAAGTTTGTTAGACCAAAGCAAGAAGAACTTAAGCTCCTTAATGATACACTTATTGTTTAATGGGATTTTTCCACCTAATGAATTATTAGAGAGGTCTATATAACTCAATGAAGTAACATTGCATAAAAGGGGTGGAGGAATCTCTCCCTCAAGTTGATTGCTTCCCAAGTCAAGGTAGTACAAGTTGTGAAGTGAACCAAATTCTAAAGGAATGTTTCCTTGAAGTAAATTCCAAGATAAACTAAGTTGTTCAAGGTGAACTAAATATCCTAATTCTCTAGGAATGTGACCCACCAAAAGATTTCCAGAAAGGTCAAGAATTTGCAACAAAGAGAGGTTAGCAAGAGCAGGGGAAATAGTTCCTCCTAGTGATTTTCCACTAAGATCAAGCTCTATGATCCTTCTATTATTGCTTGCATTTAACACCTGACCAATCACAAATATGAACAACATTTAATTTCCAACTCTCTAGCACGTTCACGGGGTCCGAAATAATGTATGACATGAATGAAACAAGTGAATTTTTATCATTCATAAGACCAATATGTTCCACATCGTGAACTCTAGAATGAACAATGACAAGAAAATAAAATAGAAACATTGTAAGTTGTTTAAAAAAACACATCATGAATCAGAATATTATTATGTCTTTTATCTGAATGAAGGAGAAGAAAAGTGGAAGAAATGTAGAAAGAAACTAAGGAATGTGTCATTTCAGGTACAATTGGGGCTCAATATAAGGAAGCAGAAGTGATGGAAAAATTGAGTTGTTTGTGTTGTGCCTAGCTGCCGTTGAAGTAACAAACGTACATTAATTTGTTGCTTAATAATATGTTTGACTTTATTTCAAAATTGACTTATAAAAAACACGTGAGTAGGATTATTGGCTGTTTAGCAATAGTGGTGATGGACATGTCAGCACTACATAACAAGCCTAACATTGATTTTTTTTTTCTTTTCCAAGTAACCTAGTGGCTAGAGCTCTCGCAATTTAATTGTGGAGAGAAGTGGGGTGTCCGGGGTTCGAACCCCAGCCCCTGCATATAATATGCAATATCCCTACCAACTGAGCTAAACTTACGGGGATGCCTAACATTGATTTTTATTAATCAAATTTTAGATTATGTTGATTAATTTGGGAGGTTCATAGATTTTGTTTGTTCAAGTGGTAGTGGATGATGTGCTGTTAATAAGGATAATCTTTACTAATAGGCACGCTTTCTAGGAACTATGAATGTGTGCAGACAATGTTGATATTGGTATATTTGTCGGCTGTGTTGTTGTTATGTACTTAGTTTGATTTTGTTTTTTTATGTCATATGAAATGGGTGTGAGTGGAACTTCAGCGTCTCTGCGTTTTTTATATAGCAGAAAATGTTACTAACCAAATTTAACATGCACGTTTGGTAAAGATTCAATGAATTGATCCGCAAGTAACAAGGTTGAGCAAAACCACAACGCTAGCTAGTTCACAACAAGCACTCATACATTGCATATTTTATTACAGTGTTATTTGTTGGAGAATATGATACAAATTTTTAGAATACTACTCCCTTGGTCACAAGGCTATACATAGTTTGGCTTGTTTTTCTACAACCAAAATCTTCACAACTCTTAACTGTGATTAATCTTCGTTCAAGAATTTATTGGACACGTAAAGTAAGTTCTCTTCATTCAATTTAATTTACTACATGAATCAAAGGTTGAACTTTTAAACGCCCGCTTAGGGTGTTTGAGTCCATTACCACTCAAACCAATGATAAGTCAATAAATGGTTCTACATGTTGTATTTAGGTGGATTATATGTGAGAGTACACTTTGTAATTTTGTGTAAGGAAAAATCTTTTTCACTCCAAAACGAGTTTAAATGTACATGTTAATAAAGAAAAGTATTGTGTTGTTTGAAAGTGCATTTTTTTTCCATACAATGAAAATGCATTTTTTTTTTAACAAAAGAGTAGTAGAAGTCTAAGTCGAAATTCACATGCACTTCGTATAGAGAAGCGGAACACTGCGGATTTGAAAATGTGCTCCAACGTATCAAAATGTATCGACAACTTTTTAGCATACATTTACAATGAAAGTGCATCTTTAAACAATTTATGTCATAAAAAAAAATATGGATTTTTTTTAGTAGAAATGTCAGAGTGGAAGATAGCTCTCTTTGCTCAAATAAGCATGTCTTGGGAGATTTCTCTTTAGGCATCTAGCAATTGCTCACAAACAATTATTATGGTTCGCTAAGCGAAAACTAATTACCATTCGCTTCAAAACAGTAGTTAATTGCCGTTCAACACTTTTAAATCAGTTAAATTACTTTTAAATTTGTGTAACCAATTTTAAAAGTTCCTCAAACGATAATTAATTGCTGCTGGAGGTATTTTGAATAATTTGAGGTTTCTGTGAGCAATTGATAGGTGTTGAAGAGCAATTTTCCATTTCTTCGGCCAGGGGTTGCTTTTAGACATGTGAAGCCCAAACTAAGGAATAAAGCCCACTTTACCTAATTATATCGTTTTTTTTTTTTGGTGATGATAAGTGCTAAAAAGTGTTAGTTTCATGATTTATATTAAGCATTTTTGATTACTTGTTATTCAAGTTATCCAAGGAAAATATATGAAAAAGTGACAAAATGCATAATTATGCTTTTTTGGTCTTACTTAACCCAATTGTGCAGGAAAAGAGTGATCAAGACATGAACCAATGAAAGAAAAACAAAAAGAGGAGCAACCTACAAATTTTGGTCTGCAACTGTCATTCCTGCCAGGCACAACATTTCCTGCCTAGCGAGAATTGCAGGTCTTTTTACATGTTTGACCAAAACCTGTCGCTATGGCGACAAAATCCTGCCTGACAAGATGTCGCCCGAGCAACAAATTGTGGTCATGGCAGGAATGAAGTTTCAGAACTCATGTTTTCCAAGATCATATGTTGCCATGGCGACAAATGTCCTGCCTGGAGAGAAAAGGCGGTTTGGGGCAAGTGGATGATGACGTGACATAAACCCACTAGCAAAGAAAGCTGATGTCGCCATAGCGACAAAAATCCTGCCTGGCAGGAAAGCAAAATTCTGCAAAAGTATAAAATCATTTCTTCTCATTTCAGAAACATAATTATCATATCATAGGTCATTTTAGGGAGACAAAAACAGGGGAAAACACAGAGAGACCCTTAAGGAGCACAAGGATTGAAGGGATTCACAAGATCATTGAGACATCATGGCTTGATTCCATTCCATCTATTCTTTTCTCCTTGTAAGGTTACCATGACAATGAGTAGCTAGACTCTTTTTGTTGGGATTAAATGTAATCAACTCTACTAGTATATATTCCCTTTGATTATGATGTTGATGTTGAGGTTATTCTTGTTTTCCATGCTTTTAATCTTATGGATTTGATTTGTATTGAAAAATACCTTTTAAATCTAGGTTAGGATAATCTTCTATCAAAGCTTTTGTTCTAGACATGGAATTTAGGTTTTGATAATCACTTTGAATACTGGAACCCAAAGCTTTTGTATTGTTTAATACCATGGGAGATCAGCTATACAATGATACAATCGACTATCGGATCGTTTAATAATTTGGGAAATTGACGATTGAACGACCCAATAGAAATCACGACATCATTTGGACACGAATGATGTTGGTGAGCAATACGTGATAATATCGATTGATAATTAGAATCTGCAACACTGATCCGAGAATACGTATAAGTAGGTCGATGAAGTTTAATCCCAAGATAATCATTTCCCTGTTAACGCTCAAACGTTTTACAATTCCGTAGTTTTATAGCTTACGGTGAAACCCTTAGCTCAGAACGATATCGATTGTTGAACGGCTTAGAATATCGCACCATTGTGAAGACTGTAAAACAAAAATACTTACTTTTGATACTACATCACGTGGCCGAGGTTTGAACCCCGAACCTTACATATATTATGCATTGTCCCTAACAATTGAGATAAACTCACGAGAACACCTAATTATATTGTTTATATGTGTTTGAGAGTTTCTTCCTTTTTAAATGGAAATTGCTAAATATTACTTTAAATAAAAAAACATGTTTACTTTTTTATAATTGGATAAAATGTTAAAAAATATTTAAATATTTATCTCGAAAATTAGAAATAGTAACTCCTAATAAAATTGTAATGTTATTTTTTAAATAAAAAAAACTGACCAAACATACTTATGACGACATGATAAAACATTTCACATTGAGAATATGTTTAGAAGAACAAAGTTTGACTTGCTTGATGGATCATCATGGACATCAAGTTTACAAGAGAATCACATATGGAGTCAATAATGGTAACTTGGTAACTCTCTCTTTTTCCACTTTCTTTTAGAATGTTCGATGGTGTATACTACATTAGTACATTATGCCAATTTCACCCTCAAAAAATAGTTTATACTCTTTTATTTTAGGCTTAAATGCACTTTTGCCCTTCTATGTTTGTCACTGTAGCAATTTTGGCCCCCTAACAAAAAACAATACAATTTTGACCCCTTAATTTTTCCAACTATCCTGAGAAGCCACCATGTGTCCCAAAAAAGAGGTCATAATCACAACTTTTTTGTAAAGATAAGGGCAAAAAAGCATATTTCGCTAAGCGTGACAATATTAGGGGGTCAAAATTGCATTTTTTTCTCTTAGAGGGCCAAAATTGCTACGATGGCAAACATAGGGGGCCAAAAGTGCATTTAAGCCTTCATGAATATGATCAAAATATGAGCAAAGAAGGAGATCGAGATTCTCTTATAATGGGCAAATAAGAATAAACAATTCTATGATATCTATGAAAGGTATCTCATTTGAGCTTGACCACATTGTACTTATCTATTAGAACCATATCACAGAGAGAGTGTGTGGGCTACAATATATTCTTGTGGTGGTCTTTATCAATCTCCATGGCACTCCCTTTTTAGGGTGAAACATGGTTGTCTTATATCTCATCTCATACAACAAATCCCCACGTGAATGCCAAAGCACTTGATTGTAACCATAGAATGTTTGTGAGCTTAATGTTAAGTTGTCTTAATTTTTTTGAAAATGATTTGGTAATACATATTTCAATATAGAGTAATCGTGAATTGGAGTGGAGCGGTGTTATTTTGAAAACTAGTTTTGTGAAAGCTAGTGCGTGTGTGTTTAAATATAACAATTTTTATTTTTCCATTTTAAACTAAGTAAAAACACTCTAAATTTTTGTACCAAAAAAAAAACACTCTAAATTTAGATAAAGTAATAAACGTAATTTCAAATGAAATTAATTTTGCCAAACTAATTTGCAGCCAAATGGTTTAAGAATTGGTTCGCCCAACAAATCTACAAACCTTGAGTTCCATTGCATATATTTAGTGGAAGTAAGGGTATCACCAATACTAGAGTCAAATTTGTATTCTTAAAATCATTGTGGTGGACCCTAAATGCCCCGTAAGATTTAAGAACACTATTTCATTTTTTTACTTTATTGTAAGAATTATATTTGAGCTCTTAATTTGCTTTTTAGGGTCTCATAATTGGCCCAACATAATTCTATTTATTTTCTTTGAATATATATATATATATATATATATATATATATATATATATATTTTTTTTTTTAAAATAAAAATAATATAAAAATGATGTTTGAATTGAAAGAATACAAAATTAATTCTGTTATATTTTTCTTTTGTGAAATCAAATGTACACTTGGATAAATTAGGGTACATAAATTGTATATTTTTTCATTTGAAAAATATTAAATGAAAGATTTGTAAAGAAAAACAAAGTTATTAAAACACAATGAAAATTAAACAACAGACAATTAAGTGTATGTAAAAGAAAAATATAATTTTGGTTTATAATTATTGATTTTTTAAAAAACTCAGTTGGATTAGGGTTCGTTTGTTTAATTTTTTTATAAAAGAATCGTTTTTTTTTTTCATTTTTAAGTGGTTAATGTTTAGGATTTAAAAAAAATCCCAAAAAACTATTTCTTTAAAAAATAAGGAGGTAACAAATTTACAAGTTAAAACTCATATTATATTTAAAAAAAAGTAATTTTTATGAGTAGTAAACAGACATAAATAGCTTCGGTTTTTTTAATCTCTATAAAAAAATCTATAAATTCTTTTAACACAGTATTTTTTTCTAAAGATGAAACAAACACACCCTTGATTTTTTAAAGAAATGAATTTTGACACAATTCATTGGAAAATACATTTATTTTTAATTTAACTTATTAATATTATTGAATTAAATTAGTTTGTAAATACCCGGTAACTTGTTTCAAAAAGAGCAAGAATGAAACTTTGATCGGTTTTAGTTAGCCTAACAATTTTTTTGGATATAGACCTTCTTTTCTTTTTTTTTTTTACAAATTTTGGTATATACCTATCAGTTTATTTTTATTTCCTCTATCCAATCAATTCTTTATAAAGTCAAGCCAACAAAATGAGAATTACTCATAGACAAAAATAAACTTTTCTTTCATTTAAAAATAAACTCGTTTTCTGTATGCTTTATATTAGTAGTTATCAAACGTTTATTTCCCAAGTTGTTTCTTTCACAACTTATTAATCGAAAATGAGGTTGACCTTTCCCCCAAGACATAGACATCTCAAATCAATTGATTAACTTTAACATGCATGAAGCAATTGAAACTCATTAATTATAATTTGTTTTTATTGAATTGATTTTTTTTTCCTTTCATTTTATCTCTAAAAAGGCCATGTGACGTAGATTTGGACAAGAAAAAGAAAAGTGCAAGTGTCACCTTTTCCTTGTTTTGGTGATGTGTGCTCTGATTTCTCACCAGGCCTGGCCAGGAGGAATCTGATTCAGATTCATATTCGTATGCACTAATGAACATAGAGACCTTTCACCTTTGAATCTAAAGTTAGCATGCTTTGTGCGCAGCGAAGTTTCAAGGAGCTCTCCCTCAAGTTCCATCATGACGACTAATGCATTATGCATGAGTCACAATATTACAAACAACTTCGATGTACATTGCACCGGTGCCGGCCACAGAGAAAGTCTTGTATGATCATAAATATTAGACTCGTCATTTAAATATATTTACTAAAATGCGTATTATTTATGTAATAGTTTTCTTTTTATATGTTCTCGTCGTGTATGTATGTGTGTTTAAATCAAGCGTCCTCGTAAGCTAAGTTCAGTTGATAGGAACAATGCATATATATGTAAGGTATGAGGTTCAAATCTCAACCAAACAAAAAAAACCAAACGTTCAAATATTTATGACCCTGACCAACCAAATTTTTCTTTATAGAAAATGAGTTTGAGAAAAGGGTGATCAAACCCCCTCTTATAATATTTCTTGCCTCTTCCCCTTCTCAGTCGGTTAAATGACAACCTTCACACATGTATGTCCATCCTCTCCCTTTTCTCTAACATCGACACAACTTTAGGTCATTATATTCGAACCGATTGAAATCAAAATCATATGTTAATTAAAAAAATGAAACATTCAATAAAACATAACGAAACTAAGAACTAGAGGAGTTCGCAATATAGTTCAGATTAGTAAAGAGCTATTTGATTCAAAGACTAAAATAATTTATGGTTCAATTAGGATGACTTCTTTACGAAAATTTGATCAAATTTAATCCAATGCATATCTGTCAAAAAAAATAAAATTACTACCAATATTATAAAGTTATTGTAAAGTAATAAATTTGATGCAAAATATAACATATAATATACTAAAAATTTATACTGCCTAATAAAAACCATTGATTATCTTTAATATGAAACTGTAAAAATAAATTAAATTAAATTAATAAGTAGGAGTATTATTAAGAAAAGGTAGCAATACAATACCCAAAGTTTTATTGGATATATACTCATTGTCTAATTATTTAATGTCATGTTTTTTTTTTTATATTTACTTATTTTAAAGAAAAATTAAATTTTGAATTAATTTTACTTTCATGGTATTGATATCCAACGAAAACTCTAGGATATCAAAGAATTTTTCTTAAAAATATTCAAATCAAACAAATTATTTAATGTCATGTTTTTTTATATTTACTTATTTTAAAGAAAATTTAAATTTTGAATTAATTTTACTTTCATGGTATTGATATCCAACGAAAACTCTAGGATATCAAAGAATTTTTCTTAAAAATATTCAAATCAAACAAATAATAGATTAATACAATATTTCATACTAATAAAAAATAACTTCAAAATTTTATACACACAACTTGGTTTAGTTTTGAAAAGGAAATTTAAATTATAATATGATCCATTTGAAAAGGAAATTTAAGTTATGATATGGTCTAAGGGTGTATTGAATTAAGATTTCAAGAGATTTTAAAAGACTTTTTAACAATAAAAAAATCTTGTGGTATTCAATCAAGACTTTTATGAAATATAAAGAAATCTCATGGTATTCAATCAAGACAATCAAGATTTTTTTTTCAAGGCAACCAAATCCCATGATATTCAATTAAGATTCGTACAAACTTATAAAATGTCTATAGGTATTCAAAAATCTGCAGATTTTAATCGATTCTTTTATAGAGTGGATTTTGTGAGACTTTTTAGTTGAAAATACACACGACATACTCATTCAACAATCTCACATAAAACCTTGAGACTTTTTGAGACATCCATAACTTTTGTTTTATCTTTGTCTCATACCCAATCCCATAGCCATTAGTTATTATTCCTTCATCGTATTAATTCCTTCATCGTAAGACTTCAAGGGATTATTGCTTCCGGTCAAGAAAAATGTTGCCGTCCACGTTATTACAGATTCCTGGGTGTACATTTTTTTTAAGTAAATTTGTTTTTCTAATTTATTATCATTATTTGGTTTTTTAACATATATTTTTTGTTGTTTTATTTTGTCAAGATTTTTTGTTGTTGTTGT
>Ga0228711_1005274_pt1 | contig 19716 bp, 8 predicted proteins | sample MedpolnodulmetaG_2_FD_177996 | JGI IMG/M metagenome (GOLD analysis project Ga0228711, IMG submission 177996) | Root nodule microbial communities from Medicago polymorpha collected in Santa Monica, California, United States - brown nodules | ecosystem: Host-associated > Plants > Roots > Nodule... | reverse complement strand
AAAAAAAGATATTGATATAAAAATCAATGCAGTAAATGAGAAAATAAAACATAATATAAGTATGAGAAAAAATTATCACAAATATTGATAAAAAAAAATAGTTATACAAATATCATTTCTTTAAAATTATATATTCTCATTTCACTCCTTCAAAAAAATCTCTGGTTCTCACGTCACGTGAACGCGAATTTTAATTTTAGAATTTATATTAAAAAGAAAGATGGTACTTGTAATATCTATTGCAGTAGAATCTTATCAAATCAACCTATAAAAAAACAAAATCTTATCGAATCAAGAATATTCATAACAGTTCTACATGTTCTGCGTGGAGTGTGCACTTTTTTCCAACTACAGATAGCTCCATGTTATCCAATCAAATCCTCTTCGTATATTAATTTATTTTATTTTTTAACGAGAATCCTGGCTTGATATATATAACGTTTATCTTTTTGTGATGCCTTGGCTCTAATGGGAATCACCTTGTATGTTTGATTAAGCGTTTAATTTATTTTTTAGGGATGATTAAGCGTTTAATTATTGTTTATTTATTGGGAAATATCTTTATGTAAATATGAGTTATCTAATATTTGCTCAAAATAAAAATAAAAAGGTGTTATCAATTTTTTATAAAATAAATAAATTTATAATCCAGATTCTACTAAACATCTTATCCAACCTATATTAAATAGAGTTGTGTTATTTGAACAACTATTTGATTGATAATTTTTAAGACAACCGTAATTTTACAAAGAAAAAAAGATATTAGCACAAAAATCAAAGCAATAGAGAGAGAAAGTAAAAACATAATGTAAGTATGAGAAAGAAAGTTGTCACAAATGTTGTTGAAAAGTGGTCGTAGAAATATAATTTTTCTATAAAATAATACTACTAACACATGATGTCAAAACAAATTATTATATTTAATTTAGAGTTAAATGTTTTGTGAATAACTATAACCGTCTTTTTTGATTTAGAAAATAAAATATAACCCTCTTGTCAACGTGAAATCAAAGCCATTATTTCACCATTTCCCCGTGCAACCATTATTTCACGACTATTGTCCTTAAAATGATTATCCATGTTACAAACATGTTAAGAATTGGTGTTGCATCAGCACCATGGAAAAAAGGGTCTAAACGATGAAAGTTTGGGTTTTAAGGGGCGGAGTTTCGTAGGAAGTCTTTTCTAAAGGAGTCTTGATCCAAAAACACAAGGATAAAAGTTAGAAAGATTAATATTGTCCTTAAAATGACTATCCATGTTACAAACATGTTCAGAATTGGTGGTGCAGTTTAGATTTGTGAATATATGCTTTGTCAGGAATACAATGATTTTGATGATTTACAAAAGAAGTCCTAGTAGAATAAACATGCAAAATGCAGAAAAGAAGATTCTAGCTTTCAAGTCTTGAATTTTATTTTTATTTATTTTAGGACTATTTATAAGTAGTAGAAAAAGCTCTCATTAAAATAAATCACACACTCACAATAATTTTCATATAAATATGTTTGTGCGTTAAATTATTTTTGCATGAATCGATAATCAATTATGCATCAAAAGTGTTTCAACATATCATATTTTTTATGGCATTAGATGTTTCGTGTTTTTAAAAGAGATACTCATTTTTAATATGTTGTTTAATTGAATATGTGAAAATGATGCAACAGCTAGTTATTAAAATTGAGGCAACGGCTACTTAATTTTTAATGTGATCAAAAGTCTCAATTTTAATCAGCAATATCAGTGGACTTTCTTGTATCTTTTTCAAACATAATCAATCATGCTATCATATTATTATTAATGAGTTTTCTAACGTTGTCTTTCATGTGCATTTATATAAGAGATCATATACTTCATATTTCATCACAATATGAAAACCGTAACGCCCTAATTCTATTAAAGCGATAATACACGCGAATAACATAAATATTTAAGAAATAGATGTTACGTCTTCACATCAAAATTCGAACAACATGCATATATAAGATTCATCAACAGTCGCAGCGAATATAAGTCATACATCTCCAAAATATACATGTCATAAGATCAATATACATCATCGTATAAAATCTTCAAATCAAGACAAATGGACAAAATCTCCATAACATAAATAAATCCAGAACATCATAAAAACTGACACATAATCAGATCCTAACTCTAAGACTCTAAGACCGATAACGGAGATAGCTCCCGCTATCCAAGTATTCACCAAGCAAAACTAATCATGCACTCCGTCTACCCATTCATACAAACAGGTAGGCGGTCAAAACCACTGAGGGTTAGCTTCACATCAATCATAATCAACATAAACAGTGCAGAATATATATATATATATATATATATATATACACACACACACACACACACACACATATACAAATCTCACCTCATTACTATCACCAAAATAATTGTCATCAAATATATTCACCAAGTGTATAAGCACAAGCAAATAAGACACACAACTTGAGCCTAGTTCAAATATTCATAATCATCAACAAAATCCATCAATGTACATGTACACCAATCCACATAATCACAACATTCATCAAATTTCACCAATGCAAAAATTCACCAAGTCACATATTCAATTACGACACGACTCATCAACTATTCAAATGCATGCAATGTTCTAGACTCTTCTAGACGCATGCGGTACCAAATCACCTCAAGGTCGTCACCTTTGATGCAACAAAAACATCGTATGTAAGATTTTACACCCGTCTTACATTTTGGATATAAAATTCGTCACCATCAGTCATGTATGCATGAACATATGACTCGACACAATGCATATGTTCATACAAACAATTCACCACATCATCACCATTCACTTAGCATATATGCAATCACCAACAAAATCACCATCACTTAGCATATATGCATTCACCAACAATATCACATCAATTAACATATATGTATTCACCAACGATATCACAATCAATCAACATATATGTATTCACCAACAACATCACAATCAATCAACAACATCATATTATTTCTCACAGTCCAAATAAAGGAGAAAATACATCATATTAAGATAAATATCATTTTCGACACCTAACAATCATTCATACATCCTTATGTAATCATATAAAGCTATTCACAAAAGATTGGCAAAACAATCGGCTTTAAAGACCATTTTCGACAAAGTCTATCTCTCATTTTACAATTTTAAAACAATTGAGACAATTGAGTCAAAACTAAGCAAACAAGTTTTAGTGCCTCAACTATGTATACACTTAGATCACATATGAGTGCAGTTGTATATACATGTGTGTTTCACCGGCCAATTGCGATTAAAACGTTAATCCGACAATTCTCGGCTCAAAGACAAAGTTAACCAAGCATAAATGAGAACCAATTGTAAACCAAGGTAGAATTAAGCTATGGCAGAATTAAGCATAAATGAAATCCATTGGCATGCTTAAAAGTACACAAAAACACGAAAAAACGAGGTTTCAGGATTCTGCAGAACTGACACGGTCGCGTCATCAGGACACGCGGTCGTGTCATCCCTTACAGGAGACCCTGACACGGTCGTGTCACCTCACCAGTGCAGCAAAATGCATTTTTACGTTTTCGCGCATAAAATCTTGTTTTCAAATCCGATTTCAGTTCCATTTTTGTCAATGCATTCCTAACACTTAGACTATACAAACCACTCTAGAAAACTTGACATTTCAACATTAAAACAACTTAATCAAACTCACCCAAAATGACTTATTTTGCAAAAGCGCTTAAAAACGACTTTTACTCAAAAACCCGATTTCTTTCCAAAATGATTTCTCTTCAAAACCAAGTGATTAAAACAGAAAACCATATCATCCTAATTCATTCTAACAACTTCCTTAACTCATTCAACATCATCAAAATCAAACTTCTTCATTATCAACCCATTTTCACAAAAGTTGCAAAATCACCACAATTCAATCACAACAATACTTTCATCAACACCCAAAGCATAAATTGATGAGAACATCATCATACAACAACATCTACATCATATAATCATGATCTCACCATCATTCAACCACCACAATATCATTATTCATCAAATTGAACAAAATCAATAAAGTATATACGTATACATATATACACATCTTGAGCATGTAATTTCATCATCAACAACTTAATTATCATTAAATTCACATACCCAAACATTAAATCAAAACCTAAGCACGAATTTCACCAATTAAATTCACAATAATCACTTTTCACAAATAAGCACTTTTGAATTTGAGGAGAAAAAGAGATTATACAAAGGATTATGAATGAAAACTAGCTCCCTTACCTCAATAAGCAATAATCCTAGCAAAAGCTTCAATTAAGCTCCTAGAATCTCTATCACCTCTTGGTTCCTGAAGGTTCTCTCTTCAAACGCTCTTCTCTTCCTCTTGCTCTTTCTCTCTCTACCTCTTCTCAAAATCTTATAAAATGAATGTGAACCCTATTTTTCTACAAAGACTAGAGCTTAAATAGTGTCCACACTAATGAGCTTAACCCTTAAAAGTCTAATGGGCTCAAAACTCTTATAAACGAACTCCCAAAGTTTCTATCCACTTACGGTTAAAAGTTACCGAATAATTACCGGTTCAAAATTAATTACCTCCACCGAATAGTAACTTAGTAAAATAATGGTCCTCACTTGAAACACTAAAAATATTCCTCACCATGAAATTACTAATTTACCCTTGCTCACAAAATGACCAAAATACCCCTGAGTCTAAAATGACTATAGTACTCTTCTAACACCGAAATCCAGTAAAGTACACACATAGGCAAATAATCACATACAAGCACATATAAACACATATCAAAACAATTAAATAAATCAAACGGAAAATCGTGTTGTTACAACAACGGCTAGTTGATTAAGTTAATTGGCAACGGCTAATGTTTCAATTGCACGTCATTATCATTTTCATATAAATAGGTGTCTTGTGTTAGCACTTTTGCACAGAACTAATATTTGCACTTAAACTTTGTCAAAAATATTTTTCATCACTCTCATTATTTTTACACTTGCTAATTTGTTATCTTGAGAGCTATTTTATACTACATAGTTTATATTGTAGTACTTGTGCTTCAATTTGTTTTATCTACACATTTGGTGTATTATTTTATCATTGTAATTCTTATTTGTATTGGGTGCGATTCCAAGGTTTCAAGAGAGGTGGTATCTCTTAGTTTTAGAGACTCTTCTACAAAAGATTGTTTTGTTTGGAGAGTGCTCGTCATTAGTAAAGGTTATTAGCTCATCCCGTTTAAAAGCTAGGTTAGTGAAAATCTCAAGGGACTTTTCCTTGGGGACTAGACGTAGGCCTTGGTGTTTTAGGCCGAACTAGGATAAACTTCTTGTGTCCTTTTCTCTCATCCCTTATCTCTTTTACTTTATTTATTTTTTATTTTATCAAAATTTCTCTAGTTGTTTTCATCTTTATTAAGAACCTTTATAAGCACTTTATTTTATTTGGCTAAACAATTTTTGAAGTGCTTATTTAAATCATTTTTTAAAGATCACAATTCACCCCCCTCTTGTGTGTTTGAAGTCACTTGTTCAACAAGATTACGTAATCTGAACTGCATCAGCACCATGAAAAAAAGGGTGTTTTGGGGGTGTTCGGATTCTATAATCAGAAAAAAATCAAAAGCACGCTCTATTTTTTGAGGTTTTCGGATTTTATAATCTGAATTGATGAAAAACTCATTTTTTTTTCACCTTAGGGTGGGAAAACTCAAATTCGGATTATATTATTCGAACGGTATTTTGGGCAAAAATAAGGCGCGTGATAAGCATATAAGGTGGAAAAAGTAATAGTTTTATTTCATTGGAAAGTCTAAGGTGAAAAGCCCGGTAGAGAGACGATCCTTGTCCATTGTCAACCCATCTTATCTCAAATTTTCTTGTAGCTTGTTGTTTCCACTTCAATATTTGTTATGAAACACCATTAAATTACACATTTATCTCAATCGACAGTTAACTGCTATCGGGTGAGTTTTTAGCAATCCCAAAAGTGGAAACAACAATCATCAATTTGCTTTGGTTTTCATTCACTGTGATGATGTTCTAATTGATTGTTTACTAATTATTATTATTTTTGGAGTACCCACTTTTTTATCTTTAGTAAAAAATAAATTATTATTTCATAGCAGTGTCTTGTTAACATGTGTCTTTATGTTAATGCAATAAAAACAACAAATAGAAAACACGGAGTGTACGTCTAAACGTTAGTTAAAAAAAAGTGAAGTTTAAAAAAAGTGTGTGGCAATCGCCAGCCTCCTTAAAATGAGTCGGTCTCCAAAAGATTGTCCAAAGTAAATCCTTACCCTTTAAAATGAAAAATAAATTTCATTATAATAAAAAGTAGAAACAAATAGAGTATTTTATTCTCTTTAAAAAAATATAATAGTTTATTAAAATTTAATCAAATTTGTAAAGTCTTCATTTCAACTAGATTCATATCAGACGTTCCTTTTTAAAAATCTAAAAAAGTGTTGAGAGTACAATGATGTTACAAGAAAAATTTAGACTGTACTCGCTTGAAGAGTTGCTGAAAAGTTGTGAATAATATATGTGTGGTTGGAATTGCACACAATTGTCTTTATACAAGGGTGCTCAAGTAAGTAAATTTAACTTTTTAGGTTAATTAAATTAATGATATATAGGATCCATAATATGAACTGCATACATCATTAATTGCATGAACCTAAAAACTTATAATTTAAAACGGAGGGAGTATGTGTCTTCGTGAAGCCTAGAGAAGAACATTGAAGTTAGTTAGAGATCACATTGACGACTCTGATCATCGAAGCTACGCTTGTATGCGGCAACACGCATAGAAGATTCCATGTTACCTCTGACACAATGTGAATATAGATTATTGGTTCGCATGTCTATTTTGACATTCATTAACAGTTCTGGGTTCGGGATCATCATTTTCATTTGTAATTTCACATGCAATGGAGAATGAAAATATTTCATCAATATTTATGTCTTTTCGGCTCCACAAATTTCCTGTATTAACATAATTAATTGAAATCTCGAGATCATTCTTGTTTTCAGTTTCATTATCAATGATCTCATTATCATCATCTTGCGCTTTTTCGAGAGCACACTTTTCATTTTCAGATTTATCATTATCTAGTGTCTTTTCAATATCACTTTCAATCATATTCACTTTTTCTGTTCCTTTTCTTTTTCAGGGATTTTTGTCTTTGGAACCTATAGGTCGGCCACGCTTTAAACGTGCCTTAGATGTACTTGCTACATCATTTAGTTTCGAAATCTCAATCTGAGCTGATACATTTACAGCTGGTACATGTGACTTTGTCACCTTTTTCAAATCAGTAAATGAATTTGGCAGTTGATTTGCTAAATCTTGTAAGTGTACTATTTTCTTCCCATGATTTATTATATGGGTCCAAATGTAATAAATGTGGTACATGCCATGTTATTTCATTTTTCAATGGGTTATTTTCTCCCCCCAGTGTTGGAAATTTTGTTTCGTCAAAATGACAATCAGCAAATCTTGCCTGAAAAACATCACTTGTTAAAGGTTCAAGATATCTAATAATTGATGGTGATTCATACCCCACATATATTCCTAACCATCTTTGAGGTCCCATTTTTGTTCTTTGTGGTGGAGCTATTGGTACATATACTGCACAACCAAAAATCCTTAAATGAGAGATATTTGGTTCCTTACCAATTGCAAGTTGATAAGGGGTATGTTTATAATCAGCACTTGGCCTTAGGCGTATAAGTGTTGCAGCATGTAAAATTGCATGACCCCAAACTGTAACTGGTAGCTTAGTTCTCATTATTAAAGGTCTAGCAATATATTGAAGCCGTTTGATTAATGACTCAGCTAAACCATTTTGTGTATGTACATGAGGAACAGGATGTTCAACAGTAATTCCAATTGACATGCAATAATTATTAAATGATTCAGATGAAAATTCACCGGCATTGTCAAGTCTAACTAGATGCATCAATTAATACCATAAAGTACCTGAATGGTCCTGATGGTGGATGGATAGGTCCACATACATCTCCTTGGATTCTTTCAAGAAATGCAGGTGATTCAGTCTGAATCTTGCCTGGCGAATGTTTTGTTATTAATTTGCCAAGAGAACAAGCTTCACATGGTCTATCTTCTCTTGTAAGTTTTAAACCTTTCAATGGATGACCATGGGTACCTTCAACTATTTTATGCATCATTGTTGAACTAGGGTGACCTAAACGGTCATGCCATAAAGTCATAGTTTTGGGAGCTTCTTTCACTACTAAATTACATTCAATTTGATGTATATATGTATAATGTAATACAGAAGGCAATTTTGGTAGCTTTTCTAAAATTTTCTTCTTTCCCAAAATATTAGTAGTAATATTAATGTATTTCATATTACCTTCGGTTGTAGTCTCAGTATCATATCCTTGACTATATATGTCATTAAAACTCAACAAATTTCTCTTTGATTTTGGAGAGTATAAAGCATTATTAATGACAAACTTTATCCCATTTGGTAACATAAACATAGCATTACTTGTTCCTTCAATTAAATCTGCAGGACCTGAGATCCTGTTTATTACACCTTTAGTAGGAAATATTTTGGTGAAATATTTCTTACTTTTGAGGATCGTATGTGTAGTTCCACTGTCTGGAATGCAAATGTCTTTGACATGATCCATTTCTAACCTTCTTAAAATAAAAATAAGATTAAAGAAAGAGAGAGAGTAAAGTAGCACCACATATTTAACAATATTATTTTATATAGACAATGAAAATATTACGTATTACATAAGTCACACAACATGCAAATTCTTAATTAAGTACATATTGAAAATATAAAAGTAATTCAAGCACAGCATACATTATTCAAATACATATATATTTTTAAGTAATTATTTAATCCACGTTAATTTCTCCTCCAACGAAATCAGCAGCCTCAAGGCAAGTAGTATTATCCTTCGGTTCAATTTCATTAAAATTTGCTTCCTTTTCCTTTCCCTCTACAAATGCCTTGTATCTTTTACACAGATACTCTGGTGTCCTACATGCTTTAGACCAATGACCTTTCTTTCCGCATCTATAACAAAGATCATCATTATCTCAAGAGGGACCTTCTTGGATGTATTTACCCTTACCTTGATGATTTTTGTTGGTTTGGTCTATAATTCATATAACCTCGTCCACGGCCTCCACCACGAAAATGATTTCGACCATGATTTCTGCCTCGACCACGACCACCAAAACGAGCATGACCACCATGTCCTTTTTGGCGACTATAACCACCACGCCCTTGATTAAAAGTTATGGCATTTATTTCAGGATATGCCATTGTTCTTGTAGGACGCAACTGATGGTTTTTTATGAGAAGCTCGTTATTTTGTTCTGCCACTAGAAGGGCTGCAACCAAATCAGAGTACTCAGTAAATCCCCTCAGTCTATATTGTTGTTGGAACAACACCTAAGATGCATGGAAAGTTGATAATGTTTTCTCCAATTTTTCCTCTTCGGTTATAATTACGCCACAAAATTCTAATTGTGCTATAATTTGGTGCATGACAGAGTTATATGCAACAACATTTTTATAATCTTGGAACCTTAATTTGTTCCATTGATCCATCAATGAGGGCAGTAAGACTTTCCTCTGATGCCCAAATCTTGTCTTAAGCTTGTCCCACAAGATCTTGGGATCCTTTGCATTCGAGTACTCTGTTTGTAATCCATCATCAAGGTGGTGCTTGATTATCCGATTCACTTTCGACTTTTTCTTTGCCAATTCCTCTAGGACATCTCCCAAATCGTCTCCTTCAAGAATTTTTTCGAGTCCCTCACATGCAAGATACTCAATTAAGTTGTTGTTCCAAGTTATGTAGTTGTCTCCGGTTATGTTTAAAATTTTGAATTGGTGCTTAACATTCGACATGATTATATCTAGCAGTAGTGTAAACTTCCGGTAGAAACGGTCGTGCTGATAACGTGTTAAAGATTTAGATATTTAAATACTTATTTTATGATATTAGTGAACTAATAAGATGATATAAAATACTACTTTAATTTATAATACTTCAAATAATAAATAACACTAGGATTTATCAAACTCAGAAAATCAAGAGAGAAGGAAGTACGATGATATATTTTGATTTCTCATAATGATGTGTATTTACATGAACCAAAGTGTGATATTTATACTACTAAATTTACCACTATACAAGTGTGAAATTATTTGTTTTACTATTCTAATTTAGCATTTACCTAGGTAATAGGTAATTATCACTTACTAGTTGACAATTTGGATAGATATTTCAACCTAAATAATAAAAACTATAATCATTATGTTTATATAATTTATTATAACAGAATGTAATTATTATATTTATTATATAATATAATATACAAATATATAATGACAAACTCCTCATGTCGATATATCTCACTACACCTTCCACTTGCAGGCGTCAATATCAAGGGCAAGACAAACTCGCATAATTTGCATAGAACCTTTAAGACATTTCTTTCTTTCACTTGGTCCTTGGACAAAAGTAATTAATTAGGAGGTAACAAAATGGGTTCTTTAGACATAACACAAACCTGCCTCATGTTGTATCCCATATCCATCACAGGGTCACATAAATCGAATGCTTACCCTAGCAAAGCTTTTTCATTTCAACGGTGGTTTTCTTGTCACCTTTGTTAACGGTTAATACAATCACAAGCTTCTTCTCAAAGCTAGAGGTACTCTTAATTCTCTCAAATCTCAATGGTCTTTTCGTTTTGAAATCATTCATGATGACCTTACCATTTATAATGAAAAATAAATTTCATAGTAATATAAAATAGAGACAAATATAATATTTTATTAGAGTCTAATCGAAATAACAAGGTCCACATTTCAACTATATTCATAAAAGATGTTCCCCGTTGAAAAATGTATTAAGTGTTAAGAATTTTGAATTGGTCATTCGCGCAATAGACAAAAAGAAAAAAAATAAACTACTCTATCTGTTTTAAAATAATTGACGACATTTTTGTAAGCAAAATTTGTTTTATAGTAGTAATTGATCATTTTAATTTTCGATATAACATTTTTTATTTATATTTTTAAATAATGAGTTTGTTTGACATGTGCAATATTGCATATATTAAACAAACTAAATGTACAAGTTTCAATGCAAAGTTGTTATTTTAAACTTTTTAACATGGTGCAAATTTGCACATGATAGAAAAACCATACTTCCACCATTCAATAATAATTGAGACATTTGCAAAAAAAAAAAAAAAAATTAACCCAAAAAAAAAAAAAGTTGTCCCAAAAAGATTGACCTATTTCCCTTATTAATTACTTTTTTTTCTTCCAATTATAACTTGAAGTAATACTAATTTCATCACTCTCAATTTAATATATTCTAATTTTCATTTATGATAATAAAAAATACATCAATACTTAATAAGACATTCAAAATTATTTTTATCTCGCTTTCGTTTATACATTTTTTTACAATAGATGTAAAATAAGAAAAAAAAAACTCCCTTATAATACTACGGATGAAGTATTTTATTTGGGACAAAATGGAGTAAATTTTTTAGAGATACATGAGAATGAGTTAAAGAGGTGTTATAAACATGTGTAAGCTCTTTATTAGGTGTGGAAGGAAGTGGGCATGCCTGCAAATATTGAGTCAACGGACGGAGAAAGAACAAATAAAATAAAATGAGTAGAAACTCAACTCAATTTCTGCTTCTTCCGCCTTTCTTTTTTAATGATCGTTTTTTGTATTTTGAAATCTCTGAAACCACTCGTTAGGGAAAACTTATTTATTTATTGGTGTTAACGTTTAGATTCTAGAGAATAAGAGTTTTGGTATCTTGAATTCACTAGAGTTTAATAAAATCTATCAATAATTATTTCGTTTAAAAATTAAATTTGGATTTTTCAAACAATTAGTTGCTATGAAGCTCGTTAACCATCGAAACTCGGGTAGTTAATTTTTTTTTAATTATTATATTATTTTTTTGTCATGGTTTAATTATTATATTTATACATTGTCAAAGAGCTATTCTTTCATGGTCACAAAAGCAAATCAATAGTGTTAGGATACACACGTAAAAAGAAGGTTCTTAAAATATTCAATTATTTTTTTATCAATTTCCTCTTTATTATTAAAAAAATATTTCTTTATATGTGTGCGAGCAAACACATTTTATTTGATCACGTGACCATATTAGAATTTCTCCTTCATCAAACCCCTCGTGTCGATATATATCACCCCACCTTCCCACTTGCTAAAATTAATTATTTTTTAAAAAGTTGGCACCGTCGTGAATGTCCCATTTCACCTATAAAACATCTAGCGCAATGGGGAAGACAAACTCACATAATTAGGAGGTAACAAAATGGGTTCTTTAGACATATCAAAGAATCTCCCTCATGTTGTGTGTATCCCATATCCAGCACAAGGTCACATAAATCCAATGCTCAAACTTGCAAAACTTCTTCATTTCAAAGGTGGTTTTCATGTCACCTTTGTTAACACTGAATACAATCACAAACGTCTTCTTAAAGCTAGAGGTCCTAATTCTCTCAATGGTCTACCCACTTTTCGTTTTGAAACCATTCCTGATGGTCTACCTGAGTCAGATGTGGATGCAACACAGGATATTCCTTCCTTGTGTGAGTCCACAAGAGCAACTTGTTTACCTCACTTTAAAAAACTTCTTTCAAAACTTAATAATGCTATAGACACCCCCCCTGTTACTTGCATAGTTTCTGATGGTGTTATGAGTTTTACTTTGGATGCTGCTCAAGAACTTAATATCCCTGACGTGCTTTTTTGGACAACTAGTGCTTGTGGTTTCATGGGCTACATGCAATATCGCAAACTCATTGAAGAGGGCTTAACACCACTCAAAGGTAAATCGTTTTTTGTTGCATTTAAAACTGGGAAATTGCACATCTCCCTTTTAAAATTGTTCATTTCTTTGACCCAGCAGTAGTTAATTTGCGCTCGGTATTCTTCAGTATAAATTAATTCACGCCGACATTTTCAAGATTGGTTATCTAAAAAGTTGCAGTGTAGATTAGCTACAGCTGAAAAATGATTAGTGTGAGTTTTCCCACTAAGTCAAAGGAATGAACAATTTTAAAATGGAGAGAGCACTTTTCTTACATGAAAATTTTACTCTCATTGTTAGACAGGTCTCAACAAGATTTTAAATTATGACGACTATGATCCTTATCGTTGGCTAAATCGTTTTTGCTTACATAAAAAATAGTTGAAAATATGTAGTCTCACTCAATCATGATTGAATTGATGTAATCCTACAGGGTGTGGATATGGATAATTCCTCCATTTCTATCCCTTTTGTATTTTTCGGAACGGAATCTTTCTTTGCCTTAGAACTTTTTCGGTCAAAGTTATTCTGTACCTTCAGAAGACCACAATTATGTTGCTTAGGCACATACACTGACACATGAGGTGTTTCATTAAATAATTATAAATAAATAAAGTATCATTTAGAAAGAAAAAATGCACTTCCTCCGCCCCAGTGATTTAGTTTAGTTTTTCACATAATTTAAGAAAAATGTATAAATGAAAGAGAAAGAAAAATAGTTTTGAGTGTCTTTGTTAAATATTGGTGCATTATTTTTTATCATAAATATAAAGTAGAATATATTGAATTAGATGTAGTGAAAGTAATATTAATTATAAGTATAATTGAAAAAAGTAGTTAATGATGTATTAAAAATTGAAATGAGTCAAGATTTCTGAGATAATATTTTTTACAAACGATTCAGTTATTATAGAACGGAGAGATTATCTAATTATAGTTTGCAGGTTCTAACATTTAGACCTTTTGTATTCCTCAGATATATTGTGGGCTCAAATAATGAGTTTTATTAGATCCCACAATATCTGTTTTTTCACATATTGAAAGAAGGAATCATTGCTTTATAGAGCAACGAGTTTGATTTTGGAAACACATGTTAAAGCTAATTATCGGTTTTCAATCGACAATATTTCTTTGATAGCTGTGTAATCACCTCCGACATTTATATTCCAAGTAATGAGGTAGTCTTACTTGAGCATATGCTTTTGGATACACCTTTTAAACACGTGAAATGTTAACGAGTCATTTGAAAAACTTTTTAAACACTTTAAATAGTAAGTTTTTTTTTTGAAAAGTTGTGTATTTAATGCATAGAAAGTTGTAATAGTTGACTTTTTGAATGAATAATTATTAAATTTGGGTTTCTTAAAGAGTGTCTCGGGGGTATTCGTTAACAAGACCCTTTAAACATGTGAAATGTTAAAGAGTGTCCTTCAAACATTGGTTAAGATGATAAAAATAGAAACATTGTATTGAAAAATAGTGAAAAATGAATAATTTAACTTTTTAGAAGTCAAAACATTGTTGAATTCAATGTAAATATACTACTTTTGGTTTCCTTAAACATTGCCCTGAGAGCACTGATTAGCAAGACGTTTTAAACATATATACATTAAAATGTATTTTACTTAATTGTTTAAAAAATAAATATTTATTTAATTATTTTCTCTTTTAACTTTTTTGTCATCAAGTAACTATTTTTCTTAAATAGTATAGTTTGATTTTGTGACCTTACGAAATATCTCTTTTAATAAATCAGTTTGTTGTTTTCTTTTATGAGGGATAAATCAGTTTGTTGATAAAAAAAAAGGATAATGTATACTTCCGTTCCTTTTTATGTGTCTTTTTAGGGTGAATTTTTCGTTCCTATTTAACTGTCGTTTTGGTATTTTAAGGGTACGATTTGTCAATTAAACCCCTTTATCACTTATTGTTATATTTTTCAATTAAACTAATTAATGTTATATATTTGGAAAATTAAAGTTTGTTTTTTAAAACAAAGTTTGTTTGTTTTGTTTTAAAACAAAATTTGTTTCTTGTTATCGTCAAAGTTAAACAATTTTTTTTACCTATGATAATGGTTTCATGAAAAGTTAAAATTCTATAAATAAGATCTGTAGTGCTTGTTAAAAATTTCAAGTGCAAAGTAAAAGAATAGGAATTTGTTGGAGAAAGAGAGTAGTAACTAACAATTAATTGTTACATATTAAGTATATTGGAAAGATAAAGTGTATGGAAAAAATAGGAAATTATTATTGGATTAAAATGAGGGTATAATAGAAAAAAAAAATGTGAAAAATAACCTTCGCTATTTTTGTGTTAAAATTTTAAAATGACACTTAAAACTGAGGGAGTATTTTTTAATGGAGATAATATATATTTTTAGTTTCTATAATTTTAGTCACATGAAAGTTTTTTCGTTAGATTCTTCCTACGTGATGTAAGATTTTTCTTGTTTTAGTTCTATATTAAATATCTAGTTGGATGTAACATGCCATCATATTTTGTTGTCATGTAACGTTGAATTGTCTCATCGTCGGTCGTACGCCGGCATCTAATGAGTCACGACCACATAGTAGGATGAAAAACAAAACATAATTATTACATATGCAATGATATTTGAACAATTATTTGCTACAACCTATTTGACAATCTTTATTTTCTCTATTTTCATTGATCAAAAACAATGGAGAGAGAAAAAGGAAGAGAGAGAATAAGAATATAGTGTAAGGATAATAAAGAAAGTTGTCTAAAAATTATCACAAAGTGGTTGTACAAATACCATTTATCTTATTATATAAATTAAAACAAAAATCCATATATAACAGCTACGATCAACATTAATTATGTATCACATTTATCGTATCACATTTATCATATCACTTTTTATATCATTTTATATTTCTATAGTATTTGCTTAGAGGCTAACGCAAATCTGAAATGTTTAGGTACACTTACATAAATGGTTTTTTTTTTTTTTTAAAGATAAAATAGTTTTAAAATGTTGAATTAAATAACTAATTTATTTATCATTTAATTTTTTTTTATTGTTGTGTATCCAAATAATTAAATCTGTATTTGTGAGTATATCTCGGAGTCCATAGATTATTTTGTTTTCTTGAGTATGGTCAAATGTAGAATAGGACTATCTAACTTGTCCTAAGCAATTTGGCCATAGTTTTATCCTTTTTGTTAAATAACTCTTATATTCGAACACCCCTAAATTTCATACATTCGTTCAACAATTTATTTTCTCTCTATCTCTCTTTTCGCATCACAAACATATACCATAGTTGTCCATCAGGCACAAACATTTTATTTCTCTCTATATATCTCAAAGTGCGGAGGAGTTTTGCATGTCTATCAATCTTTCTCCTTTGTTAAAACAGCGAGTTCAAGTCTGGTGTTTGCAAAACGGATAATTCATAGTTTATCACAACCACAAATATAAATCACTTAGCCATGAACACAAAAAATACGTGTCATTTAAAAGAAAAAAGTTGATTATACTCACTTAACTTTTTGTATTTGTGTGAGTGTTAAATTGCTTTTGCAAAGCCATTAGACCAAAATATAATTTTGAAGTTCTCTTTTTTTCTTATATTTTTTTGTATGTTTAATGAAGTAAATTATGTGTTTGACATGCAGACTCTAGTTATATAACAAATGGGTATTTGGAGACTACCATAGATTGGGTGCCAGGCATAAAAGAAATCCGATTAAAGGATATCCCAAGCTTCATCAGAACCACAAACCCTAATGATATCATGCTTGATTTTTTACCAGGGGAATGCCAAAGAGCTCAAAAAGCTTCTGCAATAATTTTCAACACATTTGACAATTTAGAGCACGATGTTTTGGAAGCATTCTCTTCCATTTTGCCTCCTGTCTATTCCATTGGTCCATTGCATTTACTCATAAAAGATGTGACAAATAAGGAATTGGATTCAATTGGGTCCAACCTATGGAAGGAAGAGCCAGAGTGTTTGGAATGGCTAAATAGTAAAGAACCCAAAAGTGTTGTTTATGTTAATTTTGGAAGTATCACTGTTATGACAAGTGAACAAATGATTGAGTTTGCTTGGGGATTAGCTAATAGTAAAATGCCTTTTTTGTGGGTCATAAGGCCAGATCTTGTAGCTGGTGAAAATGCTGTTTTGCCTCTAGAGTTTTTGGAAGAGACCAAAAATAGAGGTTTATTATCAAGTTGGTGTCCACAAGAGGAAGTTTTGAGTCATTCATCAATTGGAGGGTTTTTGACACATAATGGTTGGAATTCAACGTTGGAAAGTGTGAGTGGTGGTGTTCCAATGATATGTTGGCCTTTCTTTGCTGAACAACAAACTAATTGTAGATTTTGTTGTAATGAATGGGGCATTGGTTTGGAGATTGAAGATGCTACGAGGGATAAAATAGAGATTCTTGTGAAGGAGTTAATGGAAGGAGAAAGGGGTAAAGAGATGAAAGAAAAAGCTTTGCAGTGGAAGAAATTGGCACACAATGCTGCTTCTGGTCCTCATGGATCATCATTTATGAATCTTGAGAACCTCATTCATGATGTTCTCCTCAAGTGAAGTGAACAGTTGATTTAGAATTTGATGAATTTATCTTGTAAAATTAATTTGTTTTAGTGATGTGTGTATGAGTGAATTTTTTTTTTTTTTTGAGAAACTATTTTTGTTTAAAAAGTGATTTTATTATAATTAGTTATATTTGGATACTATAGATTTTTTTTCGAATTTTTTAATTGTGAAACAAATTCCAGATCATATTACACACTCAAACATAGTAGGAGGTTTTTATTGTTTTAAGCAAACATACTAGGAGGTTATATTGGAATATGCTATCTTAATGTCTCAAATTTCAAATTTGCAAATAGACGAAACTCTCTCTCTCTCTCCCTCTCTCTCTCACACTTAAATTACTCATTCTCTAAGGAAAGAAAATGTGTGTGGCATTTGATTTGACACGAATGGAGCTTATTGCACCATGAGTTGGATACTAAGTGACAATTAGTTAAGAACAATTAGATTAGAAGGTGATAACTTGCGTAGAAAGTAATCTACTTTGACAGATAGAGTTAGCAATCTAACACATGTCATACATGATAGGTTTGAACCCCGAACTTTTCATATATTATGTATTGTTCCTATCAACTGAGATAAGCTCATGAGGACATGTCATATATGATATGCTAACACGGAAAACAATTTATGTATATACACATCTTATAATACCTTCGATAATTAATCAGGATCATTACTTTTCATTCACTTCTTTCTATTCATAATATAGTATTAGTATCCTTCTCTAAGGGAGATAAAAGTTGTGATGATTTAGTTACGGTGTTTGTTACGTTTCCATCTGCCATTGATGCGTGCTTCTCAAGCTTCAAGTTTATTTTTTTCCTTCTATTTTTCTTTGAAGATTCATCGTCTTTGTTTTCTTTGGTTTTCTTCGATTTTCAATCTTGATTCCTTATCAAGATTCAGTTTTTCAATGATTCTTCATCAAATTTCTTCATCGTTTCTTTGTTTTTTTTTCCATATCATCACACCTCCTCGTCAAATTCCCCCTTCAAACAACAACAACAAGCTCACACTAATCCTATCTTCTTTGTTCATCCCGGTGAAGGTCCAAATTCAGATCTTGTCACTCCACCACTAAATGGTTCCAATTATTTGGCATGCAATCGTTCTATGCATTGTGCTTTGGGAACATGGAATAGATTGCGTTCACTGGTAGATCAGTACCAATCTGATGACTAAATTTGTCAAGTGTACCAAACCATTTTAAATGTATAAAGTGATAAGTAAAATAGTTTCCACAAGGATTGTCTTTTCAACTAAGCAACTAACTAAAGTTATTAAAACATAAAATAAAAGCGAATAAAGTAAATAAAAGTGAGTTGTCAAGTTTGATTTGATTGTGCAAAGCAGTTGAGTTTTGATTGCAGAAAAGTAAATGTTTCGGATTGCACAACTAAGTGGTGGTTATGATTCCTCGAATCTCCTCTATTTACTTGTTGGATAAAATACAAGTAATTATCGGTTATGAGATAAAAGTTCTATTTAAGTGATGAATGTGGGCCACAAGACACATGGCATAACACCATTGGACACCTTACAACGGCTATATGAGTCTAAAAACTCTAAATAGAGATCAAAGGCTCAACACTACTTGCACCATTGCAAAGCATACAAGAAAACAACTGAAATTGTTTAAAGCTCTTGCATTCGAATTGATCATCACTGAAGACTATTTTTTATCTTCTTTGTAGTGTAAATCAATTCTCTTTGTTATCTCTTTTAAAGATAACTTCTTTTTCTTCCTCTTTTGTTTCATTCTCAAACATTCAAACTTCACACAAATTGTAATCAAAGTCTCATCTAGCTTTAGGGGGTACTAAAGTGTTAGTTTGAGCAAAGGTTGTATGAGTCTAAGTAGGTAACTTAGCAACAAGGTGCAAGCCTGCTGATGTTTAGAGAATACAGGTTGTGTAACTGTTCAGGTGAACAAAGATTGTAAGGTGCAGTATTTGAGAGGTTATCTCAAGCATCATAGTGGAAACTCTCACAAGATTGTGAGGAGTGGACTAACCCACATTTGGTGAACCACTATAAATCTTTGTGTGTTGATTCTCTCTTCCCTATACTCTTTACTTACTGCAAACACAAACACATTTACTTTATTAAATTGTTTTTGCACTCAGACATCAGAACGTTCGGAAGTCTGCTATTAACTTAACCATTCCAAGTTTCAACTTGAGAATTACTTTTTAAGTTACATGATAATTTTTAAAGGGTCACAATTCACCCAC
>Ga0228711_1005273_pt1 | contig 19717 bp, 12 predicted proteins | sample MedpolnodulmetaG_2_FD_177996 | JGI IMG/M metagenome (GOLD analysis project Ga0228711, IMG submission 177996) | Root nodule microbial communities from Medicago polymorpha collected in Santa Monica, California, United States - brown nodules | ecosystem: Host-associated > Plants > Roots > Nodule... | reverse complement strand
TATATATATATATATATAGGTTTATTATTGTTGTTAAGTAGTTCTATCATTTGCACTCTTCAGGTTAAAATTCCATTATATGGTTGTGATTGCTATGCATATGCTCTCTTGTCTTCTGGTTTTGTGGATCTTGTCGTTGAGTCCGGTCTGAAGGTATTCCGTACTCTATTGTCTAATCTTTGGTTGCTTGTTTTCATTTAAGAATCTTGTGAGTCATTCAGAGAAAAACTCAGATGATTAAAACAATATTTGGGTTGTTATTTACTCATTATTTGAATGTCTTCCTTGGGTGAACTTTGTACTTCACAGCCATACGATTTTCTTGCATTGATACCTGTTATTGAAGGCTCTGGAGGTGTCATAACTGATTGGAAAGGACATCAACTCCGATGGGAAGCTTCACCACTTTCAATCGCAACAAGTATATTCTTATTCAACATCTCTCATTTAAAGCTGTGCCTTATTCCTAATTCATTCTTAGCCATATACATAAAAATATAACAAATAGGATGAAAAGTAAGAAAAGTGGCACATTTTATTCAATCTAAAAGGGAAGTAACCAAAGAAAACAAATTGTCTTGTTTTGTTCCATTTCATCCGATTGCCAAACGCTAACTTAATTTCTTTCTCTTGGTCTTCTTGCCACCTTAAGAGTCATGAATGATTTTGTCACTTACTTTTACTTCATTTGGCCGCATTGTTGTCTTAATGTATTGCCTATGACAGGTTTTAATGTTGTGGCGGCTGGTGACAAACAGATTCATCAACAGGCTCTAGATTCATTACAATGGTAGTATGGATGTAACTCAAGTACAGTTCAAGTTGTAATCTTCTCTAGAGGCCATTTCCTAGTTCAGATGATCCTAAGGAAATGTATCATGATTCCATTATTCGGCATTTATTTATCACAACAGTTCAAATGGGGCACACCAGCCCTTGTGAACATTATTTATACTTGAAGTTCATATCACTAAAGATAGTAAATTTGAGACGTACCTTTTGAGGCAAAATGAGTAGTCAATGAAGAATATAATTCTCAGACTACAAATGACGAAGAGATGCTAATTAGTCTTGGTGTGCGTTTGAATTTATGATAGAAAATAATTGAAGTTTAACGTAACTCTTATGAAACGTAATTTTAGTACAATCATCATAGTATAAATTTTTGTTGATATATAGTCAAAGTTGTTTGTTTGTGCCACAATTTTATCGACCACAAGGGATAAAACGGCCATTCTTGTGTTGCATCGTAAATTTTACACCAAATTTTCATCACATTTTCAGAGTAAAAACATTCTATCATAAATCCATTACTTTAAACTCAATCTTAACAAATTCAATTTAAACCATTCTTGTTTTCTAACATTCAAAGTCATGTTTTTAAATACCCCTTGAAATGACCCCCCGAATTGCTCATCCGTTTAAGATAGTAACAGTAGTAAAGAGGACAGAGAATCTATATAAACAATAGAATTCCTCCTTGCTTTAAAATATGAAAAGGAAAATTAAATGTGTAGATGTTTTAAAAGATGTAATACTGGGAAGTCGTTGTCTAATTTTAGGACTCAGCATTTTTTTAATTAACCAATAAGCTTCCAAATAAAAGTTCGTTACCTATTAATTGAAAAGATAGTTAAACGTGTGTGTGATTGACCACTATACACCAAATGTCTGGGTCATGAGTTTGAAACTAAAAAAACACAAAAAATACTAAAAAAACGCATAAAAAACTATTTTCAAGCATATTTGAATCCAAGTTCTTTAGTTTGAAGGATAAACCTTTCACACCAAAATAGCTAACATAATCAAGTTTGTTAGATAAATAACGTTCACAAGCTTACAAAATTATCTATATAAAAAATTTCACTTTGGTACTTCACATTTAAAATTTGCTTTAGGCCTAGGAGAATGTGTTCGGGCAATCTTGATATTGTAAGTCTATAACCTTAACCTAATTGATAAATTAAACTGCAAAGCCAATGAAAACTACTCAAGCTTACAAAGCAAGAGTATATCAGTTAGTGGCTGGAAGAGACCAAACAATGAAAATGGAGTATTACTTGCTCCAAAAGTCCTTTGAGTAGTGCTAGATAAACAGATGTACCACAAAAAAAAAAAAAAAGATTTTAATCTTTCCCAAAATCTGCATTATAGTGGGCACTTGCTTCCAGTTTCTTTGCTTCGGTCAGTTTGCGCACGGCCTGGAAGATCAGAAAGATATAAGAAGACAATAAAGAATTTCAGATAGGCATTCTGCCCCAAAAATAATTATTCTACTCATGAAATAACCCACACACAAATCTCCACCTTCCTACTACAACAATGTGTAGTAAATTAGCACATGAGCTATCCCAGCATATGTGGAATCACAACTCATTTTCAAACTTCTAGCTTGGATTCATTCTTAAAATGCGGATATAATTGATTTAAAAAAGTGTTTTTATTTTATCAAGCAGATAGGAAAAGCAAATACAGAGAACAAAATTTTCAAATCTGTATATACTAATTGGACTGAAAAACATGAACTACCGATCTTTGTTAATGTAAAGCACTGAGCACAATACATTAGGAATTTCATATATCGAATTCTGTCATTAAAACTTGAACAGATGGATAAACACAAGGCATTTTGTAATAGACATACAACACTTGGATAAAACACCCTCTTGCATTTAGGCATCCAACTCTATGCTTTGCAATTAAAAGACGTCACACCAATCAAAGTGCCAGTCAATATTACTTTTTGAATGCATAGAAGGGACATTCAATTCTCTAACTACACATTTTCCACAAACAGAAAACTAACAGGAGCAGAACAAGCGAACAGGCTCTCAATATGATATGGCAGAAATTAGTGTGTCAATCACGGAAAGCGGAAAATAGTTAACTGTTAAAATTTTGCTATGCAATAGGGCTATAGCACCGCTATTTGACAACATTTTGTACCAAATAGTGTGTCGCAGAGCAATAGTGGTTTCTCTAAATTCCGCTACGCTATAGCGCCGCTATAACTGCTATTTAACAACACTGGCAGAAACAAACATTACTAAAAGTACCCGACGAAACATGACCATGCCTTACTATCACAAGAATACAACATAAAGGACTACTAAGCATTATCAAATGGAAGCACTTTACCTTCATAAAATCCTCATGAATTACATAATCACGTTCTGCACGAATGGCAGACATTCCAGCTTCAGTGCAAATATTACGAAGATCAGCACCATTGAACCCCTGAAGTTAATAAAACACATAGAACCATAAAGAAAAGGATGTGAATATATATTTCCACATGCATAAGTATCCTTAATATACCTCAGCAAGTTTTTTTTACTGTACCTCGGCAAGCTTAACAACTGCTTCATAGTCAATTTCACCATGCTTTGCAATTCCAGCAGCATGGATTTTGAGGATTTCCATCCTTGACTGCTCATTTGGTAATGGAATTTCAATTTTCCGATCAAGTCGACCCGGGCGAAGAAGGGCTGGGTCAAGAACGTCAGGTCTATTTGTAGCCATAATAATTTTAACCTAGAGCCAACATCCAAGTTAAACCAGCGTTCAAAAACAAAAAATCTAAGTTAAACCGCTATTCTATATAGAGGAATATGGAAGCAATGTAGACAAATTCAACAAATGTAGTCAAATTTCTAACATGTGCAGATCCCTTAACATTAAGAAAAATAAACAGAATGGGAAATCACCTTTCCAAGCTGATCAAATCCATCCAGCTGGTTAAGAAGCTCCATGAGGGTTCTTTGAATTTCACGATCAGCACTTGTGCCCTCACTGAAACGCCGTCCACCAATGGCATCAATCTCATCCATGAATATGATGCAAGGCTTAACAAAAGGATAGAATTGAAACAGCAATAGAAATCAGTGCTGAGTAGGTATTTAGAAAGAAAACCCAATTTGATGCAATAGAAGTTCTTCCTACCTGATGATCACGAGCATATCCAAACATTTCCCTAATCATTCTTGAACTTTCACCAATATATTTATCAATAATAGCACTGGATACAACCTGAAGTGAATTATAACTTTGATTAAAATGACACATCAAGCACTTAGTGCGCAGAGCACAAAAAACAAAATACAACCTTCAAGAAGTTAGCATCAATATTGCTGGCAATTGCTCTTGCTAATAAGGTCTTCCCAGTTCCAGGAGGTCCGTAAAGAAGAACACCCTGTGAGAAGTAAATTCAGTTTCTTTTCCTTAATGAAACACTAGTAATAAGTCATACAAATGTGTTTGAGATATCCTTACCTTCGGTGGTTTGATTCCAACCCTAAGAAAAAGCTCAGGATTCATTAGAGGTAGTTCAATTGATTCCCTGAGTTCTCGAATCTGTTCTGAAAGCCCTCCGACTGCAGAGTAACTAACGTTTCCAGGGTCTTCATGTAGCATATTGTATACAACTGGGTCAACCTGGCAAATTGTGATTAAAACAGAAAAGTGATATGAATGAATGTAAAAACAATTATCATCTGCAAAAAAAAAAAGGTCCAAGATTAGATGATAGGGCATACTTCACGGGGAAGAATTCGCATAATGGTCAGCGTAGTCATGTCCAGCACAACTCGAGTTCCTGCAGTCAGCTTCTCCTTGTCCACCTTACTACGACAGCCAACTACATATCTTGGCCCGCTGCTCGCTTTAACGACCACTAAAAAGATTCAAATAATACACATTGCTTAGATTATCATCTTTAGCCAATCCACCAGTTTATGACTAAGAGAGGGACAGCCTTAATAGAGCTTAAAAAAGATTGCATAAATAAAGGTTCTGCTTGTCTGAGCAAGTGAAAATTGGGAGTCTGAAAATGTAAGACCTGTTTGGTTTGATTTCAAAAAGATAATTTCTATCCACAATTTTTATTACAAAAATACAATTGAGTCTTTGAAAAATTGTATGAAAACAATGAAAAGATCGAAAAAGAAAACGACCACTTAGAATCAGTGTTGTCAATCGAGGAATGAATAAAATAGTGATTTGTTCAAATTCTGCTACACTTGGTAGTTAATTTGTACTAGATAGGGTATCGCGGAACAAGAACAATTTATTAAATTCTAGTACATTATAGTGAGTCGGAAACAATTAGACAATAAATAAGGAAGCTTACCGCGTTGATGATCAAGAGGTCTGAGAATTTCAGCAACAATTTGACCAACACTTTGAAAAGACTTCAAATCATCCTCTGATTTGATGAATTCCTTAATGGATTTACGCAAATCGTGTTTAACTGAGAAGAGAAAAAGGTATTAGCTCGCAGAATTAATGATAAGCATAGTGCGGAAAAAAGATTAGGGTTTGGTGGTGAGAATGAACCTGAATTGCGTCTGGATTCAAGCTCCTTCTTATTGAGGAGCTTTTTGCGATAATCATTAACCACTTTACGACGTTGAACAATATCATCACTCTCGCTTAACGACGACGACGACATAATGATGATTTATGAATGAATGCCTGACTGCTACTCTTTATACTTGTTGGAGAATATAAAGGAGAACTTAGGTTGCCGCCTAAGCAAGTCAAGTTCGAAAAACATAATCTCATGATTTTTTTTTTTTTACATATAATAATTTTAAAACTTAAAAGTATTTTTTTTTTATTTTAAAAAAAAGTATTTTTGTTAACCCTTGTTTCATTGGGGAAGGGTCGAGACTCAAGAGGTCAATAAAGTCTGACAAAATATTGTTTCATTGAGTTGCCAACATGTCATTGAGTTGTCAACAACAGAAGTTGAACTTGTGTCCTCGTAGTTTATTTTTATTTTTATTTTTATTTTAACAAAAGCTGACTGAGCGTCAAAAATAACCCCACCAATCACCTGGTGTAGTCTATTACCAAAGATTTTTGCCAAAATTTTATGGAGACTTCCCACCAAAGGTATCAACCGAAAATCATTTAAGGTTTGTGGACTCTCCACTTTCAGAATAAGAACAATAAAAGTAGTGTTTATTCCTTTCATGAGCCTCCCATTCCGATGAAACTCCAAAACAAACTTCATAACATCATCCTTCACTTCAGGCTAAAAATCTTTAACAATAAGTTGTTTTTATAAAACCTCCTAAATAATCTTATAAATACTTATGCCTGGCATTATTTATGTCATTGGATAAGTTGAAACAAATCAAATCAAATAGGACACTTAAAAGTTATCATAGTGATCTGTTTAAGGCCCTTAACATGAATGCTATATTCACACGATATATCAACTCAACCCATAATTTTAAAATGGGAAAAACTTTTGCCAATATAACATAACGAGAAATGCTAGCAACACATATTTTAACACACACTTTTCAACACACTCTCTTTGATTGGTTAAAATTCACATAGGTCCCACCAAATCATGTGGGTCTCATATAAATTCGGTGGGTCTCATGTGAATTTTAACCAATCAAAGAGAGAGTGTTGAAAAATGTGTGTTAGAAGGTCTGTTGCTAGCATAATTTTAACATAAATTCGAATTTATATATCCAAAAAATCATTAATTTTGTGTCATTTAAAATTACACTCCAACAATTTATAACATCCAAAAGCACACTTCGGAAAACATGAAAGTTTTTGAGTAGAAAATGAGGAGTGAAAAGGATCGCCTTTTAAAAGACATATATTATGCGTTTGATTTGCTAAAAAATGAAGGATAAGACAGAACAACTTCAGTTGTCCAGTGTTTGATTTGTAAAACTGTTTCAGGTACAGGACAAACTGGAGGCAAGAGACAGGACAAAAACTCATATTTTTGTCCCTCACGAAACCACAACACAACTTTTTGTCCCACGTACAAGCTGTCTAAAATACCAAAATAGCATTTTGTCCCCAAAAATCATATAAAACAAAAAATTATTCAATGCCATAAAAATTTGTCTTTGTGATGTTCTGCCTTGTGTTGTGTTGTTCTGTCTTGTACTGTTTTGTCCAGTGCTTATTGTTTTGCAAACCAAACACATCCATAATTAAGACATTAGGCTTTTAATTCTATTGAAAAATAAAATTTTCATTCTTCATTAGTACCAGTGTGTGTTTGACTGTTTGTAAATCAATCTAATAAAAATTGAAAAATCAATATAAATTTTTTGCAAACACAAACTAATTTTTTTATCGAACTGTTTTTATTTATTTTCATGTCAATTCAAGCAAACTAATATGCTTACATACTTGTCTTTACATGCATAATTTTATTTATAAGTTTACATATTACTCATTCTTGTCTTAAATATAATATAAATAAATGATTAACACTTCCTCCCCAAAAACATTGTACAAATTTATATACATTTCTCTCCAATATTGAATTATTTATCATTTATTATTCTTTCCCTTTGTATGGTTCAGCAAAACTAACCACACCCTCTCTAAAATTGAGGGTTGTACTGTCCTCCTCTTCCTATTAGTTTATTTTTCTTTTTATTTTTCATCTTGGCAGATGTGGATTGGAGGGTGGTATATATTAACAAGCCAAGATGAGGAGTTAGAAACAAAGGGAGGCTCATTGAATATATTTTTATTCATCTGAAATTAGTAGTCTCTTGAATGATTGAGAGAAAGTGTCGACAAGGATGCGGTAATAACATGCAACTCTTTTACCTATTAACATCATTCCCATATTTAATTATTGAATCTAAATTCAATCCAATCCAATCCAATCATTTTCTTTAGTAACAAATGTGCCTCTCATGCCATAATTTTATATTTAGTTGATTCACCAGCTTCCCATATATAATCAACAGTAAAGAAACTCAATATCACAAATTCATAATCAACATTTTTAACAATTATATTTTATAATTTTTCTCTTAAGCTGAACAAATGGAACAAGAAATTGAAAATATGATATTCAATATGAGTTCACTTGGAACAAGTTTCTCACAAAAGTAAGAGCGTTTAATTGTTACAATGAAAATATGACTGCATTTTTGTTTGTTTAATCAATTAATTTTGCTTGATTAAATTTTGTGTTTTATGTATGAGCAGGAGAGGATTATCAAGGTATTACTCAGGGAAAGCAAGATCATTTGTTTGTATGGAAGATGTACATTCGGTAGAGGATTTGAAGAAACCAAAACATCCTGATGCAAAGAAAAGGAAGAAACATTCTCATAGGAAGGAATTCATCAACCTTAATCCATATCATTGTCGAAGGGCGCCAAGCTGCACCCAATTAACTACGTCATACGTCAATGCTTAAAATTTGTTCAATTTGGATGTTCCCAAGAATCTGTACATGTTTGGATTGACCGTGGATTGACAAATTTAGCGTGACACCGTTGTCTTATTTAAACTCTAAAGCATAGTTTTTGTCAAAATCGTGACGTTCACCATGATTCTGACAATCTCATTATCATTCCAAACATGTGTTTAGAATCATTCATTGCTCTGCTTTCTCCCTCATGTTGTATATATGTAAGTTAACTATTGTTTAATATTTCTAGCACTTGCGCATTTATGCGGTTTATATACATTGTACAGTTTCAATATAGAAAAATGAAATCTTTTTTTTAAATTTTTTTTTATCCTTCTCAAAACTATAATCTTCGCCAATGTGATGCGGTTTATGTAATTGTACGGTTTAATATTTCTTAGCAAGTTTTTTGAGAAATTAGATCAAACACTATAATCTAATCTTCGTCAATGTGATGCTAACTCGATTCAATAATTGTAAGACTTCTATTTGAACTTGAGACTACCTATTAAATTTATAAGAGATTTTTATCATTTGACCCGTTGATCATTGATTCAATTTTTTTTTTTCCAAATATGCTCATAGGTTTATTATTCTATATTTTGACATCATGAATTGACTCATCTAATGACATGTTTGAATCACTCGTATAAAATGGCATAATGTGGTCAAAAGTTATTTCGAATTCCCTATCAGAGTTGATCTTGTGGTTGTTCGGTCAGGTTCATGTCTCCCAACTTCAGAAAAAAGAGATCAAACTTAACAATATCCAATCATATAACTCAATCCCATGTTATCTCCCAATTTAACTCTATTATATAGAGGAACTCCATTTCATGCTATCTCTCAATTTAACTGAAGCTTGAAATCTTAGTAAGGAAGCTAGCCCCATTTTTTTTTTGACAACAACTAAATCAACTCATTTCATTAATAACAAGATCGGTAATACAAAAAGGTAGTAAATCAAAAAATTGGAGACTAGCACAAGAAATGGCCGCCCTTGCAAGGGAATGAGCAACCATATTCGCTTGTCGCCGAATAAACTTAACCACAAAGTTTGAATTAAGAGATAACAACCTGTTAATTTCTGTAACGATGGATCCAAATTCAGAAATGTCTTCTTTCTTCCGAAAAATAGCATCTGATAGAATCTTTGAATTAGTCTAAAAAATGACATTCTAAAATCCTGAACTATGAACCCATTGGATGGCTCCAAGCAAAGCCATTGCTTCACCTTCTATCACCTGCAACATCGGTTCCCGCAATGTCGTATGCGCTCTAACAAAAACTCCCCTCTCATCACGAATACAAGCACCCAAAGAAGACACTCCTTGGTGAGGATGAAAGCCTGCATCAACATTGCACTTCAACCAACCCTCCGGAGGTTTCACCCACCTTTGAATAGGATTATGACTATGGTTGTCTAATGAGTTCTCACTAATACAATTTGCTAGCCTCCAATCATCCCATAGAGAATTAGCCATCATATTTACTTGAGAAGGTGTTGATCTCTTATTATTCCAAATAATATTATTTCGATTGTACCAAAGACTCCAAATGACCATAGCCATTTTACTCACCATTGTATTATCCTCTGATGCACAAATATCCATGATAACACTATGAGGAGATGAAGTAATAGTCATTCGTTTCTCAATCACATCCTTCAAACCAGCCACGTCCCAAACTTCTTTGCTAAACTAACATCCAAACAGAAGATGGATTGTTTGTTCGACACTGTTGTCACAAATAGGGTAGCTACTAGGACAGTCCACACCCCTCTCTTGCAACTTCTTTCGCGTAGGCAAACAATCTCGACAAATTCTCCAAATAAGATTACGCACTTTCGGGGGCGATTTAATCCCCCAAATCCGCTTCCACTCTCCTGGAACAAAATGTTTAGCGATGTTCATAATCTTCTCCATACATAACCTATAGCCGGTTTTGATAGTATAAACACCAGATTTGTCCTCCTTCCAAATAAGTGTATCATGTGTGACCACATCAAGCACAGGAACCTGCATAATACTATCCACAATACATGGAGGAAACATTCCACTAATAAGGTTCATATTCCATGAGTTACTGCCTTCATTCATCAAATCACAAACATACATATTATACACATCATTATTTTGAGGAGATGGCATCCAAGATGAAGAACTATTTCTCAGCCACGGATCTTGCATAACTCGCACTTTAGAGCCGTCACTAATCTTCCATCTGCAACCATGAATGAGAATAGATCGAGAAGACCAAATACTTCGCCAAGCATAACTAGGATTATGTCTAAGCTTAGCCTCAAGAAAAGAGCTATTTGGGAAATATTTAGATTTTAATAATTTTGAGGCCAAAGCATCCGGTTTATTGAGAAGATTCCAACCTTGTTTAGCAAGCATCGCCATATTAAATGCTCAGAGGTTTCGAAACCCCAGGCCGCCTTGAGATTTAGGACATGCAAGTTTATCCCATGCCATCCACCTAATTCCCTTACGGTTTCCTCCCCCGCCCCACCAAAAAGAATTCATCATCCTTTCTATCTCATCAATAATCGACGACGGAATAAGATAAAGACTCATGATATAGGATGTGATAGCCTGAATGACTGATTTCAACATAACTTCTTTGCCAGCTCGAGACAAGGCACGACCATTCCAAGAATTTATCTTCCTCCATACCCTATCTTTGATAAAAGAAAAAGTAGTCTTCTTACTTCTACCAATCATGGACGACATGCCTAAATATTTACCTGTCCCTAAAGCATGTCTAACTCCCAAAATACTAGCTAGATTTGCTTGCTCAGCTTGGCTAATATTCTTGCTAATTAAAACCTCAGATTTAACAAGATTGATTTCTTGTCCAGCTTAGCCCCATTATTAAAAGAGAATTTGTGGCTCCTTACCTATTTGGTGATCTGCTAATATTTATGTTTATAGTTTTATATCGTGCATAAAATATATTGATGAAAATAGACCCAATTTAATAAAAAAAAAACTATTACTTTTTCCATCTCATTGCTTTCTCACGCGCCTTATTTTTTCTTTAAAATATCATTTGTTCAGAAAATATAATACGAACCATATTTCGGCATTTATAATCTGAAACTGTTTGAAACCTAAAAAATGTCTATGTAATTGATATCAAAGGTCTTTGTTGACCATTATACTATCCCTACATAAACTGCAAAACAATTGCAGAATTGTATGAACGGGCAATAGTGACCATGGTATCATAAGCTGCTCAAAACCAAAAGAAAGAAAGAAAGAAAATTTTAGAATGGATGAAAAGTGAAAAATGAATGAAATTGTTGTAACTACAGTCAAAGAAAACATTTACAACGTCTAAACCGACCAAAAATAACATTAAACACGCCACAAACTGTCCAAACATTTGGTGTAACTCCACCGTCCACAGGTCTAGGATGGTTCCTATTGCATATGTCGAACAAATATTAAACATTTCGGTTTATATAATCCGAACTGTCCCATAACATGTTTAACCTTGATTTTTTGAGGGTTCTCATAGTAAATAACATACAAAATAAAAAGTACAAAAAATAATTCAACGACATAAAAATACACAATAAAAGGGGATGTTTAAAACTAGATGAAGGGGAAGGAAAAGTGTTCGAAGTGGTGCTTTTAGACTTGATCCAGCTGCCCTGCCAACTGAAATATTTTTATCGACAAGTCAACTGGATCAAGTTCACAATAACCTCTTCATAATCAGATCTGCATAATAATGATAGATATGAATATATGACATAATATTATTAAAATGGTATAATAGGCCATGTACCCTGAATGATCGAAGGATCCATTTGAGACAGCTTGGAGAAAACTAGAGTTGAGAGTTTTTTCTGCCTCTTACTAATGAGCGCAACGCTTTAAATGAGTTTGTACGTAATATAACCTATTGAGATGACTAGATTATACATGTACGATGGTGGTGGCAGAGACATCTGAATGGGTTAATAGAAAGAACATCCTAATTCATCATGATTTGTTTCCAATAAAGTCCAACATAATATTTATTTACAAAATATAAATAAGTGCAATAAAATTTAATGTGTTAAAATTTTCATAGAGGTTAATTTCTATGTGAGATGATTTTGGAGTCAAAATTTCATATTCATTTTACAAAGGAAACTAATCATTCTCTTTAATATTATAGAGAAGTGTTAACAAATATCCTTAGAGTAATTTGTTTAAAGGTTTAATAGCAGTTTTCACCTTCTAACTTTCACAAAGTTGCGATTTTGGCTCCCTAAGAAAAAAACCCACAAAACTACCCCCTAAGTTTTGCAACCGTAGCAGTTTTGGCCCCCAAGACCAATTTTTGGTTAAAAAAATAAAAAAAATAACACGTGGCGCCTCACTTAGGGTGCCACGTCAACGTAGACTGAGTCAAAATTGACATTGAGGGCCAAAACGGCCACAAATGCAAAACTTAGGGAGCGGTTTTGTAGTTTTTTTTCTTAGGGGGCCAAAATCGCAACTTTGAAAAAGCTAGGGGCTAAAACTGCTATTAAGCATTGTTTAAACAACCGAAAGTGCTAACTTTTACATAAAAATTTACGTAATAATTATTTTTATGGAGTATATGTTTGGGGGAGCTTCTACCGTGCTCAGGAAACTGACTTTTTTGGAAAAGTTATTTTGTTTACCCAATAGTATAAATGTTCATGTCATGTCATCTAGTGTTCTACTGGTGGACCACTCTAAGACTAAACTCTACATTATTACAAATTAATCCTCATACAAAATATCAAGGAGAATTTCAATCTTAATGCACAAATGGGAATCTATGTGTTGAAGGCGAAAATCGGTATGGAGGAGAATGTGATGATTTTTTAGAATTTTCATTATTCTGTTTGTTTTCTAAGGAAATTGAAGAACATTAATTTATAAAGATTTAATTTTTAGGATTTCTAAGAAAATGGGGATTTTATTAATTGAAGGATTGGAACCTTGTCGTGTATAATATCACATGTTTTTTTAGATTTTTTCATTGATTATGTTTCTTATCCCATAAATTGTAGAATTGGAACCTTGAAAAAAATTAGCATACAAAGGTTGAATTTATTAGGGTTTTTAAGAAAAGAGTTATTTTGTTAATTAAATTAAGATATAATATAATTTGAGGACTAACTTCATCAGAAAAGTCATTCTCATGACTTCACCATAGAATTTTGCATATGTTTGAGTTATATTTTTATGCCAAAATTTGTTATTATAGATTTCTTAAATGATGCTTTTAAAACACTTGTCAGTAGGACAATATTTATATAATGTCAAATCCTAACTCTCAAGAGACAACCCTTGTTAGTGTGGTTTGGTTTGCATGCATTTGGCGTATTTGAAAAGCAACGAATAAAAAATGTTTCCATCAGAAAAATTGTGGAGGAAGTGAAAGTTGTATCTTGGAATTGGCTGCGTTTTAAAGCTAAGAGTTTAGATTACAACATGTATAACTGGTGTCTGAATCCGAGGGCGTGTCTGGGCAATAGAGTGAATTTAATTATCAAGTTCAGTTCAGTTGTTGTGGTGGTTTGGGTATTTTTTTGGTTGGTTTTACAGTGTGGTTGTGCGGCTTCTTGTGGATTGTGTGTGTATATAGTCTTGGTTGGGATAGCATTATTTCTGCTTTTGCTGTCTCGGTTGGGCAATAGTTCCGCCGTGGATAATATGTGTATCATGTACTAGTATTTTGCTAGACTAGATTTATAAAGTGCATAACTTACTGTGGAAGCTAAACAGAGATACTCGAAAGTCAAACTCTTTGATAGTAAGCCACTCAAAGACAAACAATGAGAAAATTCTCCACGCTACCGTGTGATGTGTAAAGCCACGTCGATCTTCTCTAACAAATCCCTCTACTTCTCTTTAATTACCAAATTGCCATAACCTTTTTTATTTCTATTTCTATTTTCTCCTTCACTTCAATCTTCTTTTCTTCTTTTCTTTCATTTCATTGCATTGCATAACCATGGCTAAACCAAAAGCCCCAAAGCGAAACCTAGAGTCTTACTCAGTCAAACATATGAACAAATCTGTCACAATCAAAGGTAAACTAACTAATTTATTTTATTTTCGACCTCTAATTTTCTGTTTCTCTTTCTCAATTTTGATTTTTTTTTTTTTGTTTCAGCTGGGGATTGTGTGCTTATGCGTCCATCTGATCCATCCAAACCCTCATACGTGGCAAAGATCGAAGGGATCGAAGCTGATTCACGAGGTGCTAACGTTAAAGTTAACGTCCGGTGGTATTACCGGCCGGAGGAGTCAATCGGTGGCCGGAGACAGTTTCACGGCTCAAAAGAGCTTTTTCTGTCAGATCATTTTGATGTTCAGAGTGCTGATACAATTGAAGGAAAGTGTATTGTTCACGGTTTCAAGAGCTACACTAAGCTTGATGCTGTTGGTAATGATGATTTCTTCTGTCGGTTTGAGTACAATTCTGCTACTGGTGCTTTCAATCCTGATAGAGTTGCAGTGTGAGTTCATATCCCTTTCAAAGAGTACATTTTTTTCTTATTTATTGTCAAGTTTTATTTTTTTAAAGATATGATTTTTGTGTTGGAAATGGAATCAAATTTCGTTTTTTAATGAAAAATTTAGATTGGATTTTTGTTAATGACAATGTATAAGGCATAATTTTATTCGGCAGCTAATAAGTAGCAATTAATTTAGATTATGTTTTGGTTAATGGCAACTTTCGGTTTATGTTTCTGTTTCTTAGATTGTGTTTGGAGATATTGCTTAGATTTTGTTATTGTAAAATAGAATTTCGGTGGGTTTGTAAAAAATCTATTTTTTTTTATCACTTTTGTCATTTTTAAGTGTTTGTTTGTGATTTTTAAAAAAAATCATTTTTTACTCCAAGATGAAAGCTATTGGGATTAGCTTTTTCAGAAATCTATTATTTTCTTCTTCGATTGGAGAATGAAAACTATTCCTGCCTCGGAATACAGAGTTGATCACCTTAATGGTGTTGATCCTTCTTCTCCAATGCACAGGGGTAGACACTTCGATGTCAAAGTGAGGCAGGGTGAAGAATGGGGCTTGACTGATTAATCCTGGGGTTAGCCCCTTATTTATAGTAGTTTTGGGCCTTGGATTATGTTATGATTGAAGCATTTTGATTGGTTGATTCCATCATCTTTATGCTCAGTTCAGCTCCTGCTGTAAACCTGATTTGAATGAGGACTAGAGTGCTGCGCCTCAATAATGGATCTTTATCTGGATTCTGGCTAATGTATTATTCATTGCTCAAAATTTTCATGGCAGGTATTGTAAATGTGAGATGCCCTACAACCCTGATGATCTGATGGTTCAGTGCGAGGGCTGCAGTGACTGGTAAGTTGGATATTATCTCTAATTTATTCGTCTTCTACTCTGTTTTTTCTTGTGTTTCAGTATATGTTTGATTTTCTGGACTCTCGTATGTTTGGTTCTGTGGACATTTTGCATCATACTCATGTGAAGAAAACAAGTATTTTAAGTCGGCATTAACCTTAGGAGCATCATTTTTTCTTGAGTAAGACTACTCTTTCCTATGATATTTTGGTACTTGGCGGTGTTGCTTTATGAATGATACAATTCTTAATAGCAGCTCATAGGTTTAACTATTTTTTATGCAAGTGATTTCTGATTCTGCTTTGTTTCCTTCTGGCACTCTGCTTCTGTCTAATTGTTATTTAATGCATGCTTGCGATACCCCTGCTCCCCAAACCTACTCTCCCTTGTTCTTCTTATACAATACTTTTATTCATGCATAGATTCATGCTTTAAATGTGTGTATGCTTGTTTGGATTATGGACATTTAGATTGTAACTCCAGAGAATTATGTTTCTTTTGATTATACTTGTAATTGTTCATGGCATATGATATAGGTAAGCTAAAGACAATAATAATTCTAGTTAGGTGGTCATGTTATTTAGCTTTTTTGGAATTTCAACATGCATAAACAAGGTAGTAGTTCCTTACACATATATGTGTTGTGCCAATCCAAGTATTAATGAAACCAAATTCGTGGATTTATCAAGTTGAATCTGCATATTGTACAGATGATTTGTAGATTGTCAAATCTAACAAAAATTCACCCAGTTAGCCTATTTAAATGAATATAAATGGTAAAGAATAAAACATTCACTACAAATTGAATATATGATGGTGTTTTTTGGTATTTCACTAAACAATGTTAATTGAATGTCAAATCTAACGAATGGTCGTTCTCTATAACTAAATGAAAAAAATGCCTTGCATGACATTTTATTACTTACTTTTATTGGAGACATGATCAATTTGGATGGTTATTAATAAACCATGTTAAATGGAAAAGATTTGAGGTTTCGGTACCTGTTCGAAGAGGGTTTATATGAAAAATTGCTTTTTTGCAACATAGGCCTTTATAATGGGGATATCAGGCTTTGAGTGAATGTAATCTTAAGCATAATATTTGTGATTCAGGTTTCATCCTGCTTGTATAGACATGACTGTGGAGGAAGCCGAAAGACTTGACCACTTCTTTTGTGAAAGTTGTTCCGTTGAAGGTCAAAAACAGTTGCAAAATTCTCATTCTGCTACAAGACTCGCAGATACAAAGGTATATTTCTCACCACTGTTGTTTGATGGTATGAGAATGAGCTTGTTTTCAGCACTTAATACCATTTGAATTGACTTACCTGGCCACTTAAGATTTTTGATATCTTAGTCTGCTTTCCTATGTAAGATGTATTATCAGATGATCTGTTTTTAGACTTGCTTGAAAGTTACTTCTTCTATATGAGAATATAACTAGGCATGGCAAATTTGAATTTAACTAAACTATTTTTTATGAACAATAACAAAAGTCTGATTGTGACAAACATGCACGATCGATACTCGAATATAATGTCAGAATGTTGTATCTACTCTCACCTCTTTTTGGTTAATTTATGTTTCTTCAAGGTTAATGCTAATTTTAGGACAATGATCTCTTTTTTTATTCTTAAGCTGCCCATTAAAGTATGCAAATCTTCATGTTGAATTGCTTGAATACCTAATGAGCAGGCCCACTATATTTGGTCTACATTTTTCTGAAAATCTGCCTTTATTATTATGTTATAAAGAATAATCAAGTTTGATGTGCTGAATTTTTTTGATATATCTGCATGCTTCTCCATAGGCATAGCGATGGAAAACAATCTTATATTGTCGACATTGCTCTATTTAATGATTTATGTGAGATAGATTGCTGTTTTCTTGTAAGTTTTTCTGGTGACGAAAGAAAGGATTGATGTATTGGTACTTATATTTTGTTTGGTATTGTAGGTGGATACTAAACGCCGCCGAAGGTAGAAGCGATAGTATGTAAGGCTTAAAAGGAGGTAGATCTGTAATGGAGGGGACGCTTGCTTTTGTAATCTTGGGTAGGAGCTGAACAAACTCTGTGACAATGGTATCTAATAGTAAACTATAGTCTTTCTCTACTTTCATGGAAGAGAAGAGACCAATTTAAAAGTTTGTCAATGGTTTAAGTATCCATCCCTGTTTCCCTTGGAAGTGGAGGATGTGTTTCTTTTATTATATGTAATTATTATGTGATGTAGTTTCTCCATCTATCCCCATCGGGTCCTTGTTCATACTCAGACTTTTGTGAAGTAGCTTGACTTATTTACAGCCAGTAGACACTACTTTAGTAAAGGATCAAGACTTTCTATTCTCTAGTGATGTCATCGTGTTGGTAGTTGGCGTGTCAAAATGACCACACTAAAATTAATGGGAAATTAAAAAGGACAAAACTGGTGTTATTTGTATTACTAACATACCATATTTGATACTCCATTTATACAAGTAATTGCAATTTTTGAGAATCAAACAAGTTGGGGGCTGCCCAAGTTAATTTTTCGATTTTACTTGACTCGGTGCTTATTTGGTCCAGACTTATAGAGCATATCTAGCGTCGAGAGATTAGTGGAACTCTCTTCCCATCCCCAGTTCCCGTGTCCCTCGAAAATCTGAAATTACCCGTTGGCCAAATTATCCCAACGTGTTTTATCTGGAATTTTAGAATCCAGACAGAAAAAAAAAAATCTTTGGCAAAACTGTGTATTTTGCTCGTTCAGATTTTACACGTAAACAGAAGCTGAGAACAATTGAAATGGTTGTAACATGAACAATTTAACAAAATATCGTTTCATATATAAAAATGTATTTTGTTTCCTGATCCTATGTATTTTAACTAATCATCTACATTTTAACTAATCTTTGGCAAGATGTGGCATCATCCTCGATGTCATTAAGACTATTATCTTCAACATTCTCATCACCTTCTTATCATCTTCAACTTACTTATCATCCTTAACATTTTCGCCATCTTCAACTTTTTCATTGCCCTTTACGCTTAAGTTTATTATACTCACATTTTAGTAAAATATTTGAATTCTCTGTCCGATACTTCATGTTTACGGTGTCTACTCCATAGTTGAGTTGCAGGAGGTAATGAACAATCGTTCTCAAGATATACTTATAATAAAGGTTACGACTTTTACACACATTGTATGCAATAGCAACATTAAATAAAATTAAAAAATAGAGACAATTATACCTATATAAAATGATTTGAATTCACATATAAAAAATACATGAGTCAGTTACTTGTTCATTGTACACCTTGTAACAAAAAATATTTCAGAGAATCCAAATTTGTAGTAAAATTACAACACTATTTCACGAACATATTGCTCGTATGAGTGTTATCCCATTAAGTGATGTTTTAGTGAGAGTTTATTACTTTTAATGCTTTTATGATATATATGCACACATACACACACATATTTCAGTTTAGGTAAAATTTAAGGATACTTTCTACAAAAAATAAAAGTTTTAATATTTTTACACTATGATTTTTTGTTAAGGTTTGATCTCACTAAAAATTAAGGAGTATCAATTGAAATTAGGCATATCAAGATCGCATGACATGAAAATTTCATGCTACTCATCCACAACATGATCCATGCCATTTTTGTGTTAGCATATGTAACTATGGAATAATCTAGTTATGATAGTTGTAATGAAAAACGTTATGGTCCTTCGTTAATATGGTTGATGAATCAGATTGGTTACAGATACATTCAATAATGATAGTCATTTGAGCTTATCCATATAATTCTTACAATGTGTATAATTATAAGATTGCACATATAGATCAAGTGGGAGATTTTGAATCGTTAATCCAACATTGACGATATATGTAAATAATTATGTATTGTGAACTGCACTTACGTTAATCCCAATTAAAAGTACTCTAATAATCATACTTATTTCTAATATGAATATCATTGTTTATAATTTGTGCCAACCCTAATCCTAATTGCTTTAGGCGGGAATTAATGTTGGCCGTTGATTTCAATTAAAACACATCTCAGCCGTTGATTGATTATTTATGGCAATTACAACTCCTCCGTTAATTATTTGTGGGACCTACCTACAACTGTTATTTTCAAAATCTCTTTTGCTATTCCAACAAATATTGAAGTGA
>Ga0228711_1005272_pt1 | contig 19722 bp, 9 predicted proteins | sample MedpolnodulmetaG_2_FD_177996 | JGI IMG/M metagenome (GOLD analysis project Ga0228711, IMG submission 177996) | Root nodule microbial communities from Medicago polymorpha collected in Santa Monica, California, United States - brown nodules | ecosystem: Host-associated > Plants > Roots > Nodule... | reverse complement strand
TATGATCTTGCACACTTGAATAAACTTTAAAGTACCTGATTTTTCTTCTTAACATTGTTATCATCAAAACCCTAGATACGTTGTTTTAAAACCCATCTTAGTTTTTTGCAAAAAAAAAAAAAACCATCTTGGTTAAATAGAAGATTTGTCACTTTTGAGTAGTAACCATTGGGGATGACAAATGGACTAGAGCCCAGTGGGCATTCGTAAAAATACCTACAATAGGTAAATAAATTCGAAAACTGCTTTTTTTTTTTCAATGTCTTTTCCTCATTTCCACCTCAAAGTCCCTAAAATAATCCCCACGTGACTTAAGTCATGTTCGGTAGCACCAATGTGATTTAAGTCATGTTGAACCAATGTGAGTTAAGTCACGTTCGATGGCCTAACTGAGTTAACTCACGTTGCGTTCTGTTATAGAACAGCAAATGCAAAAACAAGAAGTCAATGTGTTTCAAAACAAAGAATACAAATTTGGGAGTGAATTGTACGATTTTCATCAACCTTGAGCAAATCATCTTCAACTTCTACCCCAACATCAAGTAAGTGTTTATGATAATTTGATATTGAGTTTTTTTTTTGTTTAAATGTTAGATTTTTTGGATGAAATTTCACAATTTTAGGTTTATAGGGTTGATTTGCATGTTTGATTTTTGATTGTTATTGATCAAATAAGTTAGATATTGTAGTTTAGATGTTGATTAGAGTAAGTTTCACTCCAATGTGGTAGTTTAGAGTTTTAATTTGTTAGATTTTATGTTGAACTCTAGGTGTTTGATAAAATGTCTCAATAAAAAATTGTTTTATATTTTTTTCTAGTTAATGATGAAATTAGTTAGAAATTGGATTGTTAATGTTGATTATAGTGAGTTTGAGTGCAACGTTGTAGTTTAAATATTGAAACGACATGATGTGGTAGTTTGAATGCAATGTGAATTGTTGATGTTTATTGGTCAGAAATGACACAATCTCCCTATGAGAAAAAGTATTGATTTTTTTGCATTCTTTTATGTTTTGTAGATATGTCTAAGAGACAGGACATACTGAGAGTAGGCAGGGAGACCATGATCGAGAGTGCACAGGCCGATAGGAAGGCTAGGCGCCCTCCTGTTAGAAGGAGACGGTGCGGTAGGAGTGGGGATGGGGAGGGGACGTGTCATCCCAAATAGTTTGCCCCACATAACTGTATGAGCAGAATTATGAGCAGCCTCAACATTGGGAGGGTGAGGCTCAGCAGGAGGGCGAGGCTCAACAGGAGACCGGATCGAACAGTTTTCCTCGGGGCTCTACTAACATGTCGCTTCTATCGAAATTCAATAGACATGCTGCTTGCAGGCTTTGGAGCGACGCCACAGTAAGTTTAGTTGTTTAATTTTATTTAATTACTGTCTATTTATTTTTAACGATTCACTTGTTATTTTAAAATATTAATTTTGATTTTAGTCTTTTTTTAAACGATTCAATTGTCATATTAGTGTATTTATTTTATTTTTACGATTTAATTATTATGTTAAAATTTGTAATGTTTATTTTAATTTTTGTTTATTTACGATTAAATTTTACGATCAACTGATGAACCCTTCCTCATACGAGATGATGATTAGGCATGACCACCTGGCATTCCTTGTAGATGGTGCAGATTGGTTATGGTAGTGGGTGAATGCATCTAGTCTTACCCCCTTCATTAAAATTGGGTATTCCCTCATCAGCCCTTCCCTCATCACCGCTTTGTCAGAGAGGTGGCATGATGAGACCAGCAAATTCCATTTGCATGTTGAGGAGATGATCGTCACACTCGATAATATGACATGTCTTTTACATATCCCCATCCAAGGGAGGCTCATGCACTATGACGACTGCAGCTACGAGTTGCGTATTGAGTTGATGCATTCAGAGCTGGGTTTAATGGAGAAGGAAGCCGAGGAGGAGACGAACACATACTAGGGGTGGGAATATTAGTATTCATAACCTCAAGAAGTTGTATGATAGACTCCTTCATAGGTGCAATCAGTTGGAGGAGTCGGCTGATGAGGAGGAGGATGATGAGCTCCGTAAGACTAAGGAGTATTGCATTAAGGCGTTTTTGTTATTCTTGGTTGGTGTCACCATTTTCTCCAACAAGACCAACAAACATGTTAATGTGATATGGCTAATAGGGATGCAGGATTTATACAGGGTGCACACGTGGTCCTGGGGCGAGATGACACTTGCTTATCTCTACACCAAGATTTCAGAGGCTACAGACCCTACGATTGATTTCATTGTCGATTACATGTCTATGCTTAAGGTAGTAATTTTTTATTTTCTTGAACATATAATAAATGTGTTGATATTATTATGTTTGTATATGCATATGTGATACTGAAATATATATTTTTTATATACTTGTGTTGATATGATTGTTTGTTTGTGTTTATAGGCATGAGCTACAGAGCACTTCAAGAAGCTCTATGTGTGGAAGCCTACAAAGGGGTATGATTGTCGTAACCCGCATGTTGGTCGATTTAAACAGAGAAGGGGCCATGTTGATCTTGCACACTACCGAGGCCTCATAAATCTGATGGTGAATGATGATGTCATCTTGAGGTCGTACGAGGATACCCATGTTGTCTAACATGTGCAATATTGCACATGTTAAGATAACTAAAAGTAGCAAGTTTTTATTGAAACCAACAATCATTTAACAAAAAGTTATATATTTAATACAAAATGTTCAAGTTCCAATGCAAAATTACTATTTTAAATTTCTTAACATGTGCAAATTTGCACATGATAGAAAAACCCAATTAATTAATCTCAAGTCTTTGATATTTGTTCTAATATGCACTTATTTTATACTTTAGATGTTTTTTATATAACTAAATAGTATAATGTGTAATATTTTATACGTTGATTTGAAAGATTTTTTTATCATATTTTAATTAACTTGTGATGTTTTTTATTATTTATTATCTTTTTGTTGTTAAACTACAAGTCATTGGTGCAGGTACATGTGTTTAGGCGCCCAGAAAGTACAGGGATAGACACCAAACTTATTGTCCACAAAGGTATGAGCTCATGTAAGAGCATTTTTTATAAACGTATATATGAAAATGTGCATTATTGGACCCTTTTGGCAAGGTAGCCATTGTCATCCTCAAGTAACCACTACAAGAGAAAAGTCTAAGAGATAAAGAAATGTAGTTTTATTCAAGATATCCTAAAAAACTTGAAAATTAGAAATTGTAAAAGATAAAATAAAACAGAATTTGAGCCTTATTTATATCTTTGTGAACCTTTAAGAGAAGTTCGTGATATCCAATTTGGAGTCTATTTCATCTGCTTTATCAGATCCCATGTGTTGTGATCGAAGTTGTTTGCTTCCAAATTTGACTTGTGCACAACAATCTTTGAAGGAGTGATATTTTTAAGCATGCGCAGCAAACTTGGACTTCGCACAACAACCATAATTTGACAAAATTTCAATTGTGTGGTTGTTAACATTCTCGCAAGCACAGCTAGCCAGAACCTCCTACATGATTGTTGTTAGCCTTGATATCTCTAGCAGGACCATCAACACGTGGAAGCAGCAATGTAAAAAAAAAAGCAAACCCTAGCAGAGCCCCATTCACCAAGAATCAACTATTTTTTAAAAGAAAATATTTCTCATATTATAAGGTATTTGGTATTAGCAAAAGGTAAAACTTGTAAATATCTCGGAGTTTGGTTAACATGTAGATAAAATTAATTTAAATTTGAATTTTTTTGAAAGGAACTAATATAAAAAAAAAATAACATGATTGGCTGATAGGTACATAATCTACCAACTTTTTTAGGTAATGGAGTATTAGTAAAAATTTCTCTTTTGCAAGTTTTTCTTTACAAGCATTATGTTTGATCACCTTGTATTTCTCTATACTTATTTAACATCTCATTTTATCTCGGTTTCGGTCTTCCTGTCTCATCATCAATTTATTATATCCCTCACTTCACTCTCTCTTATCTCCATATCTCTCAAGGTGTATACACTCATGTAGATGTATACTAAACATTTCCCTTTACTTTAAGTTATAAATTTGGATTGAGGTCTTGTTTCAATAAAATTAATTTGCAACAACTTATGTTATAACCCACAATTGTTTTCTTCTCCGAACATAATGTGCATGTGTGAGTTTATTCGTTAGACTTTTTAAAGCAAACACAAATTCAAGCAACCAATCAATATAACACAGTCATAAAAATTATTTAATATAATCTGGATTACAAAACATTTCCTCTCAAGTGATATCTATTCATGACGCATATATAACATGATACTCGAGGTTGAAATGCAAACAAACAGCTACAAAGTAGCAAATTACATTACTATAGAGAACAAACAGCTCGGTAACTAAGACCAATTATTCAATATAGATATATAGTTCATAAGCCTCTATCATTGCATGCTTTAGAAATGAGTTTTAATTTTCTTTTGGAGGGTGCTTACAATGCATGAGGATTCTTAAATTGATGTGATGAACTAAGGCTTATCAATGAGTGACTTGTTCACTTGATTTTTTGGCTTGTAAGTTGGTTTGTGCATAGGTGGGACTGGCGGCGGCCTGCCACGTCTTGGTGGTAAAACCGGGGTAGGAGGGACTGGCGGCGGCCTGCCCTTTCTTGGTGGTAAAACAGGAGTAGAATGTATATATTCATGAATACAAAACCCTTGAGGAATGAGAATCAGAGATGCAAGAAACAACACTAGAAAGGATAGGGAAAAAGAAGCCATTCTTAGTTACTGATTTTCAGTCTTGGTGCATAAAACATAGGGAGTACTACTCATGTTTTATACTGGATTGTTAGCGGTATCAATGAGTGAAGGGGGGTGCAATTATTGATTAGATTACGTCAGGGCTGTTGTCACATGCCTAGGGATTAACCTACACCCCACAAACCTAACCAAACTTTCTAAAAGGGACGTCCTTCGGGGTGATTTTGTATTTTCTGTTTTTTGGTTTTTTAAGTTAAATTTGATGAAAATAAAACATATTTGGGAGAATGATGAGGTTGAATTGATTTTTAATTTAATTTGAAAATAATTTTCACATATTTTAAACCACAAAAATAGATTTTATGGTTCTTCATTTTGTTTTAACTGTAAGAGTGGGTCTTGTAGTGTAGGCTTTGAAGTTCGGAGTATCCTACTCTCAAACTCTAATGTTTAAATATTTTGTGTGTCAATTTCTATATTGAGTCGGTTCATATAGTGTTTTACTTTTTCTTTAGTTGAGTCCCCCGCTTAATACTTTTTAGATCGAATATTGAGTTTTTAAATGAATTGCATCTATTATACCACATATATGATGCGCGTTTTTTTATTTTTAATAAGTCAAAATGAGATATATATTAACAATCAAATAGGAATTCCTCGAGCACAAGGTGTACCAGAGAGATTACAAAAAATTTACAAAATTACAAATCGAACAAAAATAACATCAACCAATGCCCAAACAAGCTAACGAGACTTGCCACCGCAAATGATAGACAAAAGGAAAGTTAGCATATTTTACTTTCAGCCATAAAAAAGAAATCAATTGTACATGGGGAAAAAAACTCTTGTACAAAATGTATATATATAACAAAGTATATTAATATGCCTTGTTGAATGCATGCTTTTGAAACGCATGCTATCTTCTGCTAGATGGCTCTTATATACCATTAGAGCATAATTATCGGTTGACTCTTACCATGGTTTCACTTTTCCCAAAGCCATTGTGTCAGTGTGGTAAAGATATTTGGCTTTTTGGCAATGGCATATTGAGGCAACCGTAGCACTGCATTACTACCGTGGCTTTGTTTTATAAACTAATATAAAATTAATTATCACCTCAAAAGGTGCTATATATTAATAATATAAAATATTATTGTGATATATATTGTAGGGTTTTGTGGGACCCGTTTTAAAGCTTTGGAGAGCAGTATGGATATTTAAAAAATGTAGTTGAGTGATTTAAATAATAGGGAAGTGTGAGATAATATAATGTATTCAATGAGACCTATTTATACCATCCATATGGGTGGTATGGATGTGGATGCTCTTAGATGTCTCCTTGTATGGTGGTTTCTTTTGTGTGGCATTTAAACAGCTGGCTTATAAATTGGTGGCTTATAAACTGGTGATGTCACAATCGGAGGACTGTAGACTGGAGGCCTGTGTGGATGTTTATCTATAAGTTGTTTGTAAGAATCAGCATGCCCATGAAGAACAAGCATAAGAGAAGCAAGGAACATCAATAGTAGGGATAAGAAAAAGGAAGTCATTGTAAATAGTGATTTTAGTGTTGGTGAATAATGCATGGAGAGGGAATAATCAGGTTTTATACTAGTTAGGGACCTCAATGTGAGTGTAAGGTCTCAATCCAAGAAATCTGTGTGATTTTTATATCTCAATCAATATTTACTCTACTAAATTGACTAACAAGAAAATACACCAAGGGGCAAAATTTAGCATCCGATAAGAACAAACCACAACTTCACCCTCAACATAATGAAATGCCATACAATCCCCTAACACGAAAAACCCAAAAAGATGATTGCATCATTGGTTTAATTCAAAGCAAAACGACCTTAGCTTAACTTTAACCAACTCCTTTTGTTCAAAAAAAACTTTAACCAACTCCACACCAATAATAAAATAATAGTATTATTATGTTGTTAAGTTTTCCTTTTAAGGATTCTTTCAAATAAAAAAGAAAAACTTTATAATATATATTACTCCCACCATCCCAACTTGTAAGAGAAAAAAAAAAGCATATTTATTTAGAAAACTAAAACATAAGAATTTGAAATATAGTTTTTTGTGTCTATCTCTCTCCAAATTGCAAACTCCATTTACTTTGCCAAATAGAGAGGATCTTAACCACGAAAGGGGTATATTTCTAACAATGATATATACAGACACTCTTTATTTTTCTACACTCATTCAATAAATTATCTTTTTATATCTCTTTTCTTCTATCACATCACTAAACTATCATATCTATGATATAACTCTCTTTTTCTCTTTTGTTTTAAAGTGTATATATACATTCAAGGTGTACAAAAGCATTGGGTCGGCACTATGTTTTTGGCTCTCCTCATGTAGTATACTTTGAAGATTTCTCTTCTCCCTTTCCAAATTTAGTTAACTGTCAACTATATGGCCTAAATATCTGGAAACAAAATTTGACTCGTGGTGGACGTTCACTAGGGAAAATATTACAATTTTGCGCATTTCTGTCTAAAAAATCAAAATAAATCGAGGCATATTCAGAATGCTACGAAACTTTTTAGATCCTCTATATGTGTTTTTGTAGAGGTGTCTGCACAAAAACAACTCAAAATTCGATTTCTAGTTCAATGTTTTGGGTTTTTTTAGTTTTTGATGCGGAGACACACAAGGAGAATGGACGGCGTTGGGTATCAACGTCCATCGATCGACTCAGCTGGGAGATTGCAGTTCAGCTAGATGATGCTCAAGAACGACGACGGCGTGAGGAGCATGTTTGATATTTGGTCAGGACAACATGTTCTCGATGATCGAGTTGGATGTTTTGTTTGTGAGATATTCTGAAGATATTCTCAAGACTTTGATTTGGCCAACTGAAGATTAGGTTTTATTATTATGTTGTGTCATTATTTTTTTGAATTTTAGTTTAATTTTTGTTAGTTTGTTGAAGATGTAATAAAGTGTCTTATACTTAGTGTAAATGTTTGACAGTATTTTTGAAAACTCGAAAGAACGAAGAGAACATGTTCTGTATTCTACCTAAAGAGTTGTACAAATTGACACATCAAATTCATTCATATAAGAGGGTGACGAAAGGGAATGCATTTCCAAGATGTTTTTTTGAGCTTGATCATTCTCCTTTGTCAATTTAAACATGTCAGTGAGCAGGGCAATAAGATAAAATTCCACAAGATATATTGGAATGCATTCCCTTTTTGTCACAACTCATCTTATACGGAGGAAATTGATGTGAGAATTTGTACAATTCATTAGGTAGAATACAAAATATGTTCTCTCCATTTTTTCGAGTTTTCAAAGGGATTGGCATATTTTTACACTAAGTATAAGACACTTTAATGTCAACATTTTTAGCAAACAACCATGAATTAAATTTTAATCCAACATCATGATAATACAAGATCCTTATGGAGAATGTAATGTAACGCAATGCAACATTTCGTTTATTGCCCGATTTGAACATTGATGAAATTAAACATAAAATGTTAATTTGTCGTGTTCTATTATTTTGGAAATTATTGAATTGATCTTTCTAAGACATGCTTATCATTAAGCGAACGTGTTTAAAAAATATAGTGAATCATTGGAAATGAAAAAAAATTAACATAAGGTATTGTGAGTGAATGTAATTATAGTTAATGATAGACATTATGAAAAATGAACGTTTAGGTCCTTAAAAAATAGCAATTCTGTAAAGAATTGTTGTTCTGGTAGCATAATTAAAACTGGCGCATGTTTAACTGTTGTTAGGATCAGCACAAGTTATCTAATGTTTGGTACCGAGTGGCAGTTGCGGTGAAGTTAATTGTGAAAATTCATACGTAGGATATGTTATTTCTTTTTCTTTTTCTGACAAAGGGAGGATATGTTATGGATTATTATTTTTTTGACAAGAGATATGTTATGTATTATTGATCGATTGAAATTACAACTTTGTATTAGCATAAAATTATTTGATATATTGTTACGATATATCATGAATTATAACGACATTAAATAAATGGTAAAATAAACTTTTGGTCCTGTAAATATATCAAATTTTATTTTTAGTCTCTAAAAAATTTCAGTAAGTTTTAGTCTCTCAAACATTTTTTGTCACAACTTTTCACTCATGTTTTTAAGTCAAATCATGTGTACTTTTTTACATTTTTAAATGAGTTTTAACGGATATTTTTCGAATATTATAACAATGTCTTCTACAAAAATTTCGAGTTTTTTAATAAAGCACTAATTAAATATGAGGTTAAATATATTTTTGATCCTTGTAAAATTGAAACATTTTAAGTTTAGTTCTTACTTAATTTTAATCTTCTGCCTAGTCCTAAACAGTTTTTCATCATTACTTTTAGTCCGTAATTTTTAGTCAACTAATGTCTAACATTTATATTTTTTAATGAAATTTTTTAGAAATGTGTAAAATATTATGACAATATATCCCATAAGAAAATTAGAATTTTTTACATAATATAAATTTATAACCACCAAAAAAATAAAACATGTAACACATGTAACAAATATATATTCTATACTATATATAAACAAAACTACCCATTTCAGCACACTTTTGGGTTGGACTTTTCTTTCCAAAAATACCCTTAATTTTAAAATTTATTTTTAAATTAAAATAACACATATAACAAATATATATATATATATATATATATATATATATATATATATAACAATAAATTTAATTTAAGGAGAAATCTTACACAATTCCTTATGAATTGTTCTTACTGTTAGCCAATTATAAAATAACAAGTGGATTACTAATTCGTGTCATTAATCGTCCCTGTTAACCCTCTTTTACCTCTGTAACCACAAATCAAACTCACAAAAAACTAGCACAAAACAAAAACTCATGTTACTTTTTTATCAACCGCTTTTATGTTGTACATTTGTGTTTCCCTAAAAAAAATGTTGTATATCTGTGTTGTTCCCCTCAATACAACCGACAAAGATAGCCAAGTATTTTCATATCCCTTACACAAAAAACAGTATTTCCATATTATTTTATTTTATTAATATAAGTTACTCTTTCTTGGCATTTGATCAATTGTAAAAAACGTGAGCAAAAAATAATGGTAAAGATTGGACTTTAAATCCTCAAAAAAAGATTAGTAACAAACTTGAGAAAAAATTATTATTAAAGATTGGACTTTAAATCCTCTAAAATAAAGATTAGTAACAAACGTGAGCAAAAAATAATGTTAAAGATTGGACTTTAAATCCTCTAAAAAAATATTAGTAACAAAAGTGAACAAAAAATAATGTTAAAGATTGGACTTTAAATCCTCTAAAAAAATCTTAGTAACAAACGTGAGCAAAAAATATTATTAAAGATTGGGACTCAAAATATTTTAGAAAAAGATTTGTTAGCACTATATTAAACATTAAATATTAACAATTAGGGTTCTCACAGTTCATAGTTCGTTCCCGCATTGTTTAGTTTTTCTCAACCTCTCTCAGCCTCAGCATCAGAATTCAAATTAACCTGTAAGTTTTTTTCTTTTTCTTTCATATTACAACTAATCAAAGTCGATTAATTCTATGGATTATTTGACTTTCCTGTTTTATAAGTGATTATGTTTCAAATTTCTTACGGTTAATTTCAAGGATTATTTGACTTTGCTGGTTTATAATTGCTTATACAAACTATGATAGCGTTACTTTTTTTTATATAAAGGGAATCATGGTTTTTTTAATTATTAAATAAATAATTATTTTGATAAATAAAGGCAATATAGCTTCAACAACGTATGTAACGTCGGTGCAGATGATGACATTGAAAACTCTATCACTCAACTCCTTTATGCTTTCTATGTGATCTTTGTTTCCCCACTCAAGCTTTTTTGTAGTTAGTTTAGTCAACAATGGTTGTCCTCTTCACATGCAAGTTGTGACGCCCCACCAATGATAAGGACCTCGAATATTTTCAAATGGACTTCCTTCACTGCTGCTGTTGTAGGATAGCCCCGGAACAATCTCACATTTACATTAGCTCCCACATTCTATTTAATCTTAACAATTAAATTTGTTTTTGCGACACGTCACATATATATGGCTTGAAATTAGGTAAATAGAGCACACCTAAATGGAGCAATGATGGATGTCGCTATTTTAACAAATATCACAGTCATACATTGACAAAAAAAAATATTAAAAATTCATGTCTTCTTTTGTTAAAAAAATTAAACATATGCATGGTACTTTTACTAACTCTTTCATTATTACCCCTTTAAAACAAAAAAACAAAATCTTTTTCTATTAATCTTTTAATTTTGAGGATTCTTATTAGAAAAATGGGAAATAGCAAAAGTCAACTATCGAGGGAGGATCACTAGAAAGTAAGGACATGATATGAAAGGAAAAGAAAACAGAGAATGGTCAATGAGCCAACACAACAACGTCTACTTCAAAGACGAGAAAATTATAAACGACGGAAAGAAAAAGAAAAAGGAAATGAACTTGAAAAATCATGCACTAATGATATCGTTGATTCAAACATGCCCAATCAAATTTTCACAGCTATGAATTTTTCAAAACACACTTTCAAGGAACCCATGACAACGAAGCAAAATGAAGTACGATACATATTAATGACCCAACACTTGGTTAGTGATGAAAAGAAAATTATATACTTTTATGCCTATTTAAGAATTACTATTATTTATTATTGTATTGGGATACTTTCTTTTTGTCATAAATATTCTTGTATATTTATTTTAACTACCAAATCTTAATAATGCATCAACTTTTCAAGGAACTCATGGTAATGAATCATAATATGATGAACCAGAATATTAATTACACTTACAAATGATGATGTTCAAAAATTGGATGACATAATTATCAATCAGTTTTCAGGAAAAGAACATAATTTGTTGTCATTTGACGAGGTTGAAGGGGATACTCATAACTTATACCAACAAGAATTCTTAAACTCAATTGCTCAAGGAAGTATCCCACCACATATTTTAAACGTAAAAAAGAGGTGCACCTTTGATGTTGTTGCAAAACATAGACCTTAGATATGACCAGTGTAATGGGACACGATTGTTATGTCGTGGTTTATTTAATAATACGTGGATGTTGAAATCCTAACAGGAAGCAATGTTGGAAAAAGAGCATTTTTGCCCATAATTAAATTAAAAACAAATGCGAGTTCAGGATTTTCCTTTGTGCTTAGTAGAAAATAGTTTCCCGTTAGACTAAGTTTTGCTATTACCGTAAATAAGTCACAAAGGCAAACTATTCCCAATGTCGAAATCTATCTTCCACGACATGTTTTCAGCCATGGTCAATTATATGTAGCTTTATCAAGAGAAGTTTCTCAAAATTCAGCAAAAGTTCTCATTAAAGAATGGAAAATAGAAGGAGAAGATGGAAACTTTACGAAAAATGTAGTTTTTAAAGATATTCTTTTATCGCAATGATAGCAATGTTTCTTTTACACAACATGTCATTTATACATTTATGTTATGATGTTACTAATTACTATTAGAATAAACAATAAAAGATCATTATTTTATCTTTATTTTATATGCAGGCAAACTAAAATATGTCGAGTTCATAAATAATTTTGTTATATGCCTTGACAATATTTGTTTATAAATCAATATATCAATAATTTCCATTAATATTTTAAAATTTAATCAAAATTATACAAACAAACATAATAAAATAATCACATGCGTTAGCGCAGTAGAAAGAGCGGACAGACAGGCACGCGATACTTGGTGGTGAAGAACCCCCCCACCCACACACACCCCTCTACATTCGCTCCAAACTTCCTCCCACCATCATCAAATAACGATATCTTCCCACCTATTTTTCCACCTTTGTTTTGGAAAAATTGCCTTATCGAGCTTGAGACTCCCCTGCGCTTTGTCCTCCTCTCTTGATCTTTGGAGAAAAGTCCCTAGAAAAAATCGTAGGCTTCGGTGGTGAGATCGTAGAGGTTGATGAAATTGTTGAGTCCACCTGCAATACCACGCGATTAGATCCATTAGGAACACCTAAATTTGTAACCGACAAATGAAAGAAGTATGAATTGATTGAGAATTAAGGTAGATGATTTTCTACTGAAAATGAATGAAACTATAAGAGAGCAAGTGAAAGCTAACAAGGAAGATTTTAGAGTATGGTTCTCCGAACTGCTCAAGAATATGGAATTAGTTGACCTTAGAAGGAACCCACAACGTCATCTTCCAGCTCCTTCTGAACACATGCCTGAACCCTGCATCTTTTCTACATCAGTGTCGAACACTCGATTCTTTCGTCTGAAGCTAGTTCTCTTTGAACTTCGTATCATTCTATCTGATCCTAGACCACAAGATTTTGTGTCTGTAAGTGAATTTAATAATTTCTCAGAGGATATAAGAACTCAACTGGCTTCTTAGCATGCTATTCAACTTAATGCAAAATCAATTTCAAGGTAAATCAGAAAACCAAGCTATAATAAAGACTTGACTGGATAAAATTTAGCAGCTTCAGATGAACTTAACATCTAAACTACCTTAGGAACCCTTTTGTTATTCTTTGAACTTTTATCACTTGTATTTTTTTTTCTCGCTCTCTTTTAATATACACGTTGTTCTTTTTTTGACGAAAAAGATGGAATATATAGAAGTATATAGGGTCATTCTTTGTGGGGTGCAAACAACTCTATGGAACTGGGCCTCCAAAAGTTTGGGGCCAATTTTTTTATTTATTTATATATAATGCATTGAAAACTGGAATATGTCATAAAAATGGGGGAGATTGTTGAACCAAGACAGGTTTTAGAACAATATCTCTAAGGTTTTGATGATATCAATATATAGAAGAACAATTTGGTACTTTAAAGTTTTTTCAATTGGGCAGAACCATAGAATTAAAATTTGAATCTAAAGTCAGCATTCTGGCCTTGAAAGTCAACAATCTAAACAAAGAAGAACAACTTTGACACTCAATATAAGTTCTAAATGAGTATTCATCAAGTTGTGAAGACGAAGCTCTAATCTAAAGAATCAAATCAGTTGTCAGCGTTCTGATGAACATCTGACCCAGTTTTGTCTTCTTCTAAGGAAACGTCACTCCCCAAGCTCAATAGTACTTTTGTCCTTGGTAAATTGAAAGAAGACATGTTGCAGCAACAAACAAATCTTTGTGAGAGACAAAACGTATGCAACGGATAATTCCTAAAGAAGTAAATAAATTCTAAAGTATTATTCGATGGAAAAATCCATAAATGGCAAAGGATTTGAAATAAGAAGAAACTTCTCATGGAAATTTGATATGTTGGAAAACTCTTCAAACAACGGCTCTATTCGAAGAATATTTTTAAGAAATTATGAGAAACACATGCTATTAACTATGCCAAAACTCTAATAAATTCTTAACACAAAAATACTTTAAAAAATTCTTACTAACTTTTGATCTTTAGAATTTCTATAAGTGTTTAGAAATATTCTTTAGACACAAAATCAATTGTATTATGCTTAAATTTGTTTACAACTCTCTGAGTCTGTATTGTAAACAAACAATGAAATCTTGTAAATTCTTTTATCCTATTGGATTGAAGGAAGTCCTCTGCAAGAGGCAGGAAATCTTAAACATGATGTCTAAATACTTGTATTCAATATTAGTTGATTAATGATAATAGTTAATTTTGTTTCGGTAAAAAAAATATCTGACCGAATGAATAAGATTTAATTCATCTTTGTATTGATCTGTAGTGTACAGTCCACCGAAAAACATTGCAATCATTTTAATTAAGAATGTGCTTTTAATTAGGGTTAATTAAGTAAACGGTCCCTATAAATATTCAGAATTTTGTTTTTAGTCCCTACAAAATAAAATCACACTTTTTAGTCCCTATAAAAATTTTCATCAACATTTTTAATCCCTATAAAATTTTCCATCGGCATTTTTAGTCCCTATAAAAATTTTCCATCAACATTTTTGGTCCCTAAAATACTTAAGAAAAATGTCACAAGGACTAAAAAGTGTAATTTTATTTTGTAAGGACTAAAAACAAAACTGTGAATATTTATAGGGACTAAAAACTTAATTAACCCTTTTAATTATTGGGCTAAGCCTTAATGTCGTTTTCTTTCTCTCTGTTTTTTTCTTATTTTCTTATTTATCTTTTGGTTTTGCTTAATAGCTTCTGCCGTAAGACTAAAAAAACAAAAGTCGTTTTAGCTACAGTGAATCCTTCGGTGAATTTATTTAGAGAACATACATAAAGATTCAAGCAATACAATAGCATTAGACATTTTTTTTTTTAAAAAGTCAAAATGATATCAGAAAACACAGCCAAACACTCGCACAATGGGTGCAAAAGGACCTAGACAAAATAGAGTTCAACAATCTGTACAATCACCACAACGGCGAACCGAAGAAAACAGAAAAGAAAAAAGAAAAAAAAAAGGAAACAAAAACAGAAGAAACAAGCTAAAAAACATGTATTAAGCAAGCTACAAGACTTTGCCGCCACAATTGATTATCAAAATCGAAAGTAGTGTATTTCGATTTCAACCACCAAAAGGACTAAAGCTTCACCCTTTCGTTAATTGCTTGAAGTGCTCTTCTTTTCTTTGAAAAAATCTGTTATTACACTCTTTCTAGATTGCCCAGACAATTGACATCCAAATGATGTGCATGGATTCAATCGACCTTTTTGAAGAGACATGCAACCCTCTAAACTGATGATAATGAGTTTGAAAAGAGTCATGCAAAGCGGTTGAGAATCCTAACCAAGCCACAATATGCTGTCAGATACCTCAAAAAAGCAGCAATGAAATTTACTATTTTATCCTTACTTAATCATATTTTAAATATATAGAATCGGTTTTTTTTATCAAAAGCGATGTAGGTTGCAAACTTAATTTTAATGTTTTAAGTGGCGTATCGACACACATACATACTAACGTTTAGACAAATACTCCGTGCCCGTTTATTGGCTTTTTTTTAATGCGTTAACGGGTATATACTGCGAACAATATTTTTTTATTAAATTTTGATCGATTAAAATTATATGTATAGAGAATAAATATTTTGCATTTTCATATTATAAAAACTAAACTTTTTTTTTAAGAATGTAACAAACTAAACTTATTGTTTTCAACGATACCAACACTATAACAAATATAATACCTTTCAAAAAAAATATAGCAAATATAATATAAGTTCTTATCTTTTTTAGTGACACAAACAAAATATCGTTTTTATGGTGCATTTGCTATAATACACCCACTTATTTTTTAGAAGGTGTGTTTTAGTAAGTTAAAACTAAAAAGTAGTTAAATACACCCTAAGGTGTAGCTTGCTAAAACACTCCCATATAAAAATTAGTGGGTGTGTTCTAGCAAATCCCTATATATATATATATATATATATTAAACACCTGAGTCATTCTCTTATAAAGCAAGGAGTGAGGAAAATTGAAAACACCTACCTTAAACCAGGGAAGTTGTTTTATCTTGCACACATTACCAAAAAATTAGAGCTTAAAACATGAATACCACAAATAATGGTGACCGATTGAAAGCTGCAGCTGAAGCAGGTGATATAGATCTCCTTTATACAGTAATTCAAGATGATCCATTCATTTTGGAGATGATAGATTTAATACCATTTGTTGAAACTCCTTTGCATATTGCTGCATCTATGGGTCATCTCCAATTTGCCTCCGAGATTATGAAGTTAAAACCTTCATTTGGTTGGAAGCTAAATCAACAAGGATTCAGTCCTATCCATCTTGCTATGCAAAACAACCAAAAAAGTATGGTTACTCGCTTTGTGAACATCAATAAGGACCTTGTTAGAGTTGAAGGAAGAAATGGCTTAACTCCTCTTCATTTTGCAAGTCAAATTGGTGAGGTTGAACTTTTAGCTAATTTTCTATTTACTTGTCCGGAATCTATTGAATACTTGACTGTGAGGTTTGAGACTGCATTGCATATTGCTGTTATGAATGAACAGTATGAGGCCCTTCAAGTGCTTCTCGGCTGGCTCAAAACAAATAAACAAAGAGGTGCTGATTTGCTGAAACATAAAATACTAAACCAGGAGGATGAGAATGGCAATACTATCTTGCACATTTCAGCGCTAAGTAGTGACCCACAGGTAATCATTTTTTTATTTGAAGAACATGAAAGAAATCGTATAAATTAGACGGATGTTTTGGATCTAGCACACTAAATTTGTAGATTTTAAGTTGCTAATTTGAATGATCTCTAACAATAGTATTTTTCATTAATTTCTTGGTAGCATAGGCGCTTCAATTGTTGATAAAGACTAGGATAAATTTGTGCGCGAAGAACTTGGAAAACAAAACATCATTAGACATGGCAGTCACTAGAGAGATCAAGAGTATATTATCAAGTGTTGGAGCAAAACCTGGCTCGGAAGTCACCAATGCACCCACACTTGCACATAAATTGAAATCAAATACTACGTTGATGGGTAGCATGTTACTATATATAGTTGGCCTTAGAAACGATATATCAGAGTCGCAACGCAACACTTGGTTGATAGTTGCGACTCTTGTTGCAACTGCCACCTTTCAATCAGCAATGTCTCCACCAGGTGGAGTTTATCAGGTTAATGCTAGTGATAGTAGTTTGAACATCACTTCCACCAATTCTACTATTTCTACTGGGTGGAGTTTATGGGGAAATACTGGGAAATCGGTCTTGCCAGGAGCTTATTTCGATATATTTTTATATCTGAATATGCTCTCTTTTTCCCTATCAACTATAACAATATTTATTCTGATCCCAACTGGTGGAAGATTAGGCACTCTAGTATTCTATCCAGTGACTTCATTTGTGGGTTGTTATCTCTTTTCTCTCATCGTGATAGCACCTACAATTGTCCACATCTTTTCGGTTTTATTTGTGGCATGTTGGCTTTTAGGATTATTATATGTCTCTCTAATTGATTTCGGTGCAGCGTTAAGAAACTGAATAGATCATAACATTGCTGCAATAATGGAAACGCGAATCAAAGGTTATTGTCACAAGATAAATGTTGGTACGATTGCTGCAACTCAAAACCACTTCTGGCCAAATTAACAAACAACAGTATATCAACGTGGGTTTGCAATTTACCTTGTTATTATTATCAAAGTTTCTGTTCAACTTTAGCAAATTGGGTCTCGGGGTAGAGTGCTTTATGTTCAGTTTTTTTCTGCTGTTTCTTTTGGTGGTGACCATGGGTTTTTTGAGGTTTGCTGGCTTGTGTGGCCAGTTTTGTTATGCCTTTCGGTACTCCTGCCGTGTTACACAGGGAGAGTTATATACCTTTCTATTAGTATTATTTGATACATTATTGTGACTGTAAAAAAAATAATTTAAATGAATTCATAGATAGATTTTTGGTCTCAATAAATATAAATCTCAAATTTTTCCCTCAAAAAAGAAATATCAACTTTTGTTTTTAGTCTTCGTCTAAAATTTTTCAGCAAGTTTTGGTCCTCTAGAAATTGTTCGTCATGACTTTTGGTTCCTATTTTTAATTCAACTCAAGTGCACTCTTCATATTTTTGAATGAATGTTTACATAAATATTTAGAATATTATGCCAGTCTCTTCCACAAAGATTTAGCATTATTTAACAAAACATTAACTAAACATGAACTTCTATAAGCGCTAAAAACTTAAAACCTCATACTAATATTTCATCATTTGATAAATAAAAAGGCTTAAATGCAATTTTTGATTCTCATATTTTCAAAAACTTTAACTTTTGATTTCCCTATTTCTAAAATAAGATTTGATCCTCCTATTTTACAATCCTTGGGATTTTTTTTGTACCCAACCACTTTTTATGATTTGGCAGTGACGTGACAGAGTTGACTATACTAAAATTGACTCCAAATCATTAACCAATATCAGAACCCTGGGAGGAAAAGACGCCGTTTTGTGGCAGTTGAGTACCAAAACACCGTTGTTGCACTACATTAGTCCACTCCAAATTATGCAGAAAATCACCTCGATCTCACTCCAAATTATGCAAAATTCAACAAAAATAGGTTGATACTCAATCAGAAACATGAAATAGAGGAAATGAAGCAAGAAATAGATACAATAAATGAAGAAGTAGTAGAAAAACAGAAAGTTTAAAGAGCAAAGATTTAGAAATAGTTGAAATATAGTTTTGAAGAGCAAAGATTTAGAAACTTTACATAAATTTTTGTAGACCTCAATATCAATCTCACGAACTTTAAATAAAGCCTAAAATATATGATATAATTATTCTGTTATCTTACAATTGTATCTTTTTTCTCTCAAGCTGCATAGTCATTTTTCTTTCAAGCTTCACAATGTTGAATTTTCCTAACAAAAACAAAATGAGACAAAATGAAATACCTAACATAAATTCACAACAAAATGATATAAAAAACGAAATCATAACAAGAAAAATTAAATAGGGAAAAGTGAAATACATTTAAGGGAAAGAAACCAGCTGTCAAAATTTCATCTTCTCATCAAAGCATCACTCTCCATCATCTTCAATGTATGAATTCAAACCTAGCCACACTACCATCCATTAAATAAGGAAAAAAGTAACATAATTCATAGATCAAAAGGTGAAAAAGTTAAAACAACATCAAGAATAGAAATAAACACAAAGAATGGAAAATTAATAATTTGATTTTTTGCAAAAATGAACAAAAAACTCACAATAGTAACTTCCAGCCTTGATCCTCCTATCCATAGCAACATCGTGAAGGATGCGATGAAATTCCTAACAGTAAATTTTGAGGCGGTCTAGTGATATAATGAGGGAAGTCTTCAAACAACACTTTAACATCATCCAGGATGGTCACGCTCGCAGTTTATGGCGGTAGTTATCGAGGCTATTGGGAGTGTTGATGATGTACTTTCTTTTGGGGGGGTCGAGGGAGGAAGAGAGATTTGGGAACACAGGAACATAGAGAGAGAGAGAGAGAGAGAGAGAGAGAGAGAGAGAGAGGGAGTATAT
>Ga0228711_1005270_pt1 | contig 19736 bp, 9 predicted proteins | sample MedpolnodulmetaG_2_FD_177996 | JGI IMG/M metagenome (GOLD analysis project Ga0228711, IMG submission 177996) | Root nodule microbial communities from Medicago polymorpha collected in Santa Monica, California, United States - brown nodules | ecosystem: Host-associated > Plants > Roots > Nodule... | reverse complement strand
CTTTATGAATAGTACTTTGATTATGGATCCTGTACACTTGAACAAATTGTTTAGCAAGTCCAATTGATGATTTTTAATACCTTGTTATTATCAAAACTTAAGAGGTGATTTTGCGAAACACCCTTTGTTCCAACAAAAGCTCTTCAAGCAACGCCGGAGTAATAAACTCCTAAAATCAAAGATGGAGCATAGCTCCTAAAAACAACGTTGGAGCAGCAAACTCCTAACGGCCAACTGGGGCAAATAACTCCTCAAAGACAACGCTGGAGTAACAAACTCCTAAACACAACGCTGGAGTATAAACTCCTAGAATCAACGCAATATGGATGATTAATATTCAACAGGGCATGAGCCCCCAACTTTATAAGAGTATGCATGGACTCAACAACTTATTCAACAACAACGTACAACTTCAACGACTTGACGACATCAACAACATTGGCAACATCAACAACAACGTACAGCTCCAATATTATAATCTCATAGATATTCATCAAGTTAATTCAACATATGCAGTTCATATCATAGCTCATCAACATATAAACATTCAGGTAATAATTCATCATTTAATTGCAACATCATAAAATCATCATGTTAATTCAACGTAAGCATGCATATAATAATTCATCAATCAAGGTTATTCATGACAAACAAAGTTATACTCATCACAACATAGGTTAAATACTCTTAAACACTATAATTGAACTCATAGTAAAACCAAAGCCATTGGAAAGCTAACAAAATTATCTAAAACTTTCATGTTTACACCAAAGGCCAATTCAAAACAGAAACGTGTGAAAAAGACGCAAGAACATGAAAAAGGGTATGTTGTCACTGTGCAATTTCGCTGATAGCGAAATTTTGGCTGATAGCGAAAATGTTCCAGAGAGACTTCGCCAATAGCAAACTTCTAGCGAAATTTCCCCTGCTGTTACGATTTCTGTACCATTTTTCACCCAAAAACCCAAATTTCATACACCCAAATCCCAAATTTGATAGGGAACATTACCTAGGGTTATTATACAACCTAAACATCAATTTGTACACTAATTCTATGGACTTTCTACACAATTAACACCCAATTCTACATGTTCTACCATCGAATCCGGTTTTAAACCCTAATTCTCAAATTCACATGAACAACAAAGCTACATGCTAAATTCAATTTCAGAATTATATAACCTAAGATTAGAGAATATTAGTCCCACCCTTACCTTAGTTTGGTGATTGCAAGACTCTACAGGTTCTCTCTTCTCTTGGTTCTCCTCTTCTCTTGGTTCTCCTCTTTTCTTGGTTCTCCTCTTTTTCTCCAAAAGCTTGTAACCTAATTTGTGTCTGGCTCTTAGCTTTTATATCTCACACCCTCAACATATTTTCTAACCAAATCTACATATATTTCTTAACTAAATCCACACATATTTTCTAACTACATCCACATATTTTCTAACTAAATCAACGTATTTTCTAACTAAATCCAAACCAGCCCCTCAAATATATTTATTCTAAATATCCAACATATTCTACTAAAAAAATATATAAAGCCACTTAATAAAATATTAAAACACCACAACATGTCATAAATCACATAAGTCATATAAAAGACTCTAAACTCAACCAAAAATAATTAAATACAAAAATAGGGCGTTACATCAACCTTCTGATGTTCTTCTTCAGTTACATTCATTGAAGTTTCCACAGCAGTCTCATCTTTCCTTTGAAGAGATGCATCATCAACTTTTTGAGCTTCTTCTTTAGTGATTGAAGCAGCCATATGAGCTTCTTGAGGTATCTCTTCATCTTCCATTTGAGATACAGCCTCATCTTGCACATTTTCTTCTTGAACAACCTCATTTTCCTTCTGAAGTTGTTCTTCACTTTCTTTTGCAACATTCTCAACTGTTTTCCTTGCAAGCTCAGCAACTTGTTGAAACAGTTCCATAGCTGGAGGAGAATGAGCTTCATCATCATCCATATTTCCAGGAGATCCATCTCCTTCTTCCTTCTGAATACTAGACATGTTTCTAACTTTCTCAACTCTTATTTTCTTCCTAATTTTTTAAACTTTTTGATCTGCATGCCTTTTCACAAATCCAGAGGTTTCTGAAGTTGGAGGAGTTGGCATGTTTGAATTGGTGACGTGAATTTTTCCTAGGGTTTTGGAAGTGAATCTCATGAAGGTGTACTTAATGTCTTCTCCTTCAAGTGATACTTTGGCAGCCTTAAAAATGGGAGTAATTTTCCTTCAACTTTTTGTTTAATGGTCAAACATGAATCACTCGTGTATTTAAGGATTACAAAACAAAGGTTGAGTTTTGTTTTGGTCATGAGGTGGTATATGATACATAAATCTGTATCAGTTACAACATCAAAGGTTCCACATCTAGGGAGTAAGGTGTGCCAAATAATGTTATGGAGGATTTTAGGGACATCTTGGAGATTAGTGGAATTGAAATCATGATCAGGTTTTGTGCATTCTAGGATAAGTTGATTACGGATAACACCTACATCATTGAACCAAGAATTGAAGAATAACTTGTTACCTTCATTAGGAATCTTCAAGGCTTTTGAGAGGAACTCTTGAGTGACTTTAATATTCACTCATTTCACTGTTGTGATGAGAAACTTTTCCTTCTTCTTCTCTTTCACAGTCATAGATGCATAAAATTCCCTTACCAAATCTTCAAAAGTAAGTTCTTGAATAGATACAAAGCTTTACCATCCTTGAAAATCTGTGTATTCTTTTAGATTCCATCCCTTCGTCTTTAGGCTAGCAAAATCAAAATATTTTTCTCTACTAATAGGTCTAAGAACCATCTTCTCCACCTTCTGAGCTCTTAACATGGAGGCAATCTTGGCAATATCTTTGCCTTTCCCATGTTTCTATTGCAGAGAGGGTTTCTTCAGAATCTTCTTCTTTTTCCTCATATGTGTTAGGAAGATCAACATGGTAAACATTGATCTTCTTAGAAGATGAAGTTTTAATACCAAAGATTACTCTTTGTGATCTTCTAGTAGATTTTGGTTTGATGATTGGCTTTTTAGTCTGAGATTTTGCAGATTTGGATTTTGACAGTTTAAAGGGCTTAGAAAATTGGTATGATTTAGTTTGGAAGGATGGTATGAAGAGGAGTTTTATTGAGTGGAGATTGATCAGGGGCAGTGGTTTGTGGTGGAGGATCAGGATGAGCCATTGGTGTGGTTTGATTCTCAATATTTGGAGAAGTGGTTTTGGTTCTTGCCATTTCTTCGCAAAAACAGAGTATGGATTTTTTGAAGAGAAAGAGAAGGTTGGAAGACTTGAGAGAGATATGATAAAATCAGAATTGGTTGTTGATTTACAAACCAAACGGTGTACGAATGGAAATAACGAAAGAAAGATGTTGGCAATTTTATGCGAAAATATGAAAAACTATAAAGTTAAATGAGAGAGAAAAAGTAGGCGTTTGACAAGATGGAAGGGGTGTGGTTGATTAGATAGTTAAGTTTTTGTCTAATGGTTTTAAATTTAACATAACTACTCGTCAATAGAATTTAATGCTTGAGATTATCGAAAGATTTCTGGAGGAAGACAACACACAATCTCACGCATGAGATTTCTGACCTAGAAATTTATTAGTCCTGAACATTCTGAACTAAGTTGAACTTTCTAAATTGAATCAGATAGTATCAAGGGGATTAGTCTAAGGCCTTCAGTTATTAGTAATCAATCTTTATTGGGATTTTTCATAATTAACAATTTTTCTTTCATAAAATTGAATCTATCCTTAACTAAAGGTTTTGCGAAAATATCAGCTAATTGATTATTTGTATCAACAAAGCTAATTGATTATTGGGGATATCTGTGAATAATTTAATTAATAATATCAAACAATAACTACTAATAGTAATAATAATGATATTATTATTATCCAATAATAATACTAAAATGGAGTAGGCTTACTAGGATTTCTGTCCCCCCCTCTATTCTACGCGCGTTGGTGCACATCTTAGTGTGCACCCTCAGATCTAGGCTGTCAAATCTTAAATCGGACGGCCACTGTTGAATCCTTCCTTGACCTGGCCAGGACCGTTGGATCAAACCAACGGCCTAGATGCAAATTTCGAAACCTAACTACCCTGGGCATGTTTGGCCAAGATTCTGTCTTTTATTTACTTTTCACACCCCCACTTTTAACTATTTGCACCCCCCTATTCTTTTTTTCTTATTTTTATTTTTCTTTCTACTTTCATAATTATTTATTTTATCTTTATGTTTATTATTATTTATTTTTAGCACTTTAATTTCGTCATTTATTATTGTGGATTTAGATTGTATTTTAGGAATTTGTAATGTAAAAAAAATCAAGGAAAATATGCATTTCTTTACTTTATTTATTTATTTAGCTTTTATATATCGAAAAATGCAAAAATGCAAAAAAAATAGTAGGTTTAGTTTCGTATTTATCCAAGGGAAAAGAATTCGTTTCGACCTAATGTCGTTACGGAATACTCGCACTGTAATCGTCGGCATTTTAATTTTTAGACTTTACTTGAAAAATAAAAAATAAAAACATTCAAATAGTCCAAAAACATATTTCAATAAAAAAGAACTCTTTTCCTAAAAAAACCTTATCTTTATCAAGTTGATTTTTTATCTTTATTTTCTTAACAAAACTACAATCCATTTTAATCATATTTTAACCTTTTATTTAAAATTAAAAAACACCAAACAAATTTTCTCTTTGCCTTTCGGCTTTTATTTTTAAAACCTTTTCAAAAACAATTAAAAAATATCAAACAAATCACTCGGCTTTTTACCCCGAACTACGTGATTTTGATCCCTCGTGGATACGTAGGCAAAAAAAATATAAAAAATATTTTCTTTCCATTAATCTTTTTGCAAGTAAATAATAAATAATTTTAGCCAAAATTAAATAAAAGCAAGAGGTTCCTGTAGAATACTATAGACATTTAGGGTGCTAATACCTTCCTTTTACGTAACTAACCCCTGAACCTAAAATCTCTAAAAATTATGGGTTTATTCGAACTTTTCCCCTTCCCTTGGAAAAATTAAAGATCGGTGGTGAATCCTAATTTTGTGAGTCCACGATAATCAATAGCTTGATATCCGAAATCACCGCGACACATCCCTATTATGAGCTATTCCCTCTGTAACTACACAACCTTGTTGTTTACACCTCCCTCTGTCCAAATCACTAAAACACTACATGGCTTATTACTTACACCTCTTTTCTACCCAATTTTACTAATGCACCTCTAATCGCACCCTACCTCTTTATTCTTCCCAAAAGCGCTATTTTCTTCTTAAAATTATTCCCTCTGTAACTACACAACCTTGTTGTTTACACCTCCCTCTGTCCAAATCACTAAAACACTACATGCCTTATTACTTACACCTCTTTTCTACCCAATTTTACTAATGCACCTCTAATCGCACCCTACCTCTTTATTCTTACCAAAAGCGCTATTTTCTTCTTAAAATTAATATTTTCTCCCATTCTTTAACCAATCATTTAACCCATCTTTTTTTTTTTGTGGTGGCCGGGATTTGAATCCCGGACCCATCTACTTTCTCATTACCTATAACTCAATATCTGTGAATAATTTATTTAATAATATCAAACAATAAATACTAATAGTAATAATAATGATATTATTATTATCCAATAATAATACTAATATATTAACATTAAAAATCAGGGTGTTACAAAGTTCACAACTAATATGTGAGAAACTTCGGAAACAAGTGATTCACATATTAGATATAGTACAAAAATATATCAAAATTTAGCATATTGAGTGCAAAAATATATTATTGAGTATCAAAATATAGTTCAGATCACGCAGCAAAATATATTAGATTGTAACCAAAATATTTTAGCAAAACTTGAGAACTAAGAAAACACTTGAGAACTAAAAAAGATATAACATTTTATATTACTTCTAAATCAATAAATACGTAAAAAAATCATCACACCGTAACAACTACACGGGTAAGAAAAAATAATCAAAATATTACAAAGACACCAAGATGATTATTTATAAAATAAATAATTAAATAAGATGATATCTTAAAATAAAATATGCACACGGTCTTTATTAATTCACACAATGTCACAACAATAAACAACATACATGTACAATTAAAACACTTAAAATAATAACTAAAGATTTATACCATGAACATATATTTAAATATATACAAAATATATTATGGATAATTTAGGGTGTTACACTCTGAATGAGGCAAAGTTTCAACTAAAATTCCACGTACTTTGTGATGCTTTCTATAAGTCTTCTTTGAGCCTCAAATGGGTTCTATCCACCACCATTTCTTAAGTTATACACAATTACAACAGTAAAATAATGGTTTTATGGGTTTATGTTCTAACCATTTTTTTAATGACTGCTTAATTGTTATGTTAGTATTTCTTTTTTGTCATAATTCAAATTCAAGACAATTTATTTAATCATTTAACTCAATCAACTGAGCTATTCATCCTCCACTGCAGTTTAAAACCATGGATCAACCATATTGCAAATATAAGAAATTTAGCAATTTGTGACAAGTAAACCCCTCAAAATCTATCTATGGCTACATAATAAAAACAAGTCAGATATTGAGTACGCAAAATGATTAAGGGTACAAAAATACTACTAAAAGAAGAAGGAGAAATATACAGTATGCTAAGTGAGCTAATACAATGCTTCTTTTGTTCATATTTGCTAGTTAACCAAGTTCTCCATTCTTCAACAATCAAAACGCAGTGTTTCAGCATCTAACAAAGGCACAGCTTGCCAAGCCGAAGCCGCGATCAAAGGCCGGCTATGCCAACCCAAAGTCAAGCTCCCTTGATTCTCTTCCACGCAATAACCCTCCGCTGAAAACAGAGTCAACAACATACTCGCTTGCTTAAAAGCATTCGAACCCAAATGCAACGGTCTGAACCCGGCTTTACCGAGCCGCTCCTTCCACTTAACCAACGGTTCATGTCTCTCAACTCGAGCCGGTCCCTCGCAGCACACCACGTTGCATATCTCTCTTTGTAAATACATCTCCGCCATTGCTTTATCCGGTTCAACCGGACACGCTTCAAGCGAGTCAAAAACGGTCGAGTAATAATGCAATGCCTCCGTGAACCGTTCCATAAACCCGTTCTCGTTATGGTTCGCTTCTTGTTCAACAACTGTAACGATTTTCGGATTCAAACTCCGGATCCAACCCAAGACCATTTCAATACCCGAATGAGAATTCGGGTCGGACTCGGATCCGAGAAGACGATGAAGCTGAAAAATAGAATTAACCGCCACAGCTTCTTTAGAACTCACCTGAAGCATCCATGGCTTCACATCTTCAAGCCGCCACGCCGCAACGCCGCGAAAGGCGAATCTAACGTTAACGGAGCGTGCAAGTTCAGCGAGACGGAGGCCGATTTCACGGAGGTTGTCACGGTCATCCAACGACGGCGGACCAATGCCGGTAAGCCGGAGAAACGGAGGTCCGCCAGGACGAAGAGCTAGAGCTTGAATTAACGCTGGCCATTGAAGACCATGCATGAGGTTGAAATCAATGACGTGGACACAATCGTGGCCGTTGAAAGCTTCGAGTATAGCTTGATTTGCGGTGAAGTGTGCGAATTTGAGGTATGGACAAGCTTCGTAGTAGTGATGGTAAAGAACATCGTTCTCGTAAAGAGAAACTTGGTGGCTAACATTGTTTTGACCGAAGATGCGACGGTTCAAAGCGTCGATGAAGTATCCGGCGACTTTTCCGATGCCGGAGATGGTGTTCATGTTTGCTAACAACACTTGCATGCCTTCGATTAACGAGCCAGCCAATGGAAGATTACCACGTTGCACGGAATCTGCACAGGTCATCAGCATGTGGACGAGTTTTATTGCAGAATCTTCTTCGACAGTATTAACTGTCGAAGAAGATTGGTGGTGGTGGTGTTGTGGCGGTGGTGCTGAGAGATCTGGAAGTTCAGAGAAATCGTAGGGTAAAGAGGTCGTGTGGTCAAATTCGGAGAGGAGATTGTCCACCCAATTGCCAATGTCGGAGGGATCATAGTGGACCGTATCCGAAGCAAATTGAGAAATGTCGCTAGATGAGTTCACAATCGCACTCTCTAATCGTTCGAGATTCTGAGCTACTTGATGTAGCTCAGATGATCTGACTTTGTAGCCGACATTGGCGAGGAGGCCGTCGATGTCTTTTGTCTTTGATGGGGAAGAAGAATCTGAAACTATTTCCATAGAATTCAAAACTTAACACACAGTTTTGAACTTATAAGTGTTAGTATGTGGAAGCAAAGTTGAAGTTTGATAGCATCTAAGAAGTGTGTGTTTATAATTGAGGAGTTTTAGCTAGGAGAGAGTGAGTGTAGTGTAATGTAATGTATAGAGTGGTGGGCTTGAGAGTGGGACTTAAAATCAAGTAGAGAAAAAAAGAGGAGAAAGAAATAAAGAAAGTGATGTGTGAGAAAATTAAGGGAGAAGCTTAGTTGTAAAATGTATGAGCATGATGGGTTACTAATTTGTGTTGAGTAGCTATCTGCAGTGCTAGCACATCATATTTGATTGATACTACTACTTATATAATTTTCAACTTTTTTTAAAAGGTACCCTAATGTCACGCTAGTGTGCCTTCAATTTTTAGTAGCCTTAGGTACCAAAGTTGGCTTTTGATAATTTAGATGCTGTTTATCCAATATTGGGATTTGGGTACAACAAGTGGTTCATCCTGGGTCTGGGTCTACTACTATCAGTGTAGTACCACACTACCACCATTAACCTTTGTGATTTGTTACGATTTTCAGGGTCCAGAAACTATAGTACAACTGTACAATAATACCACAAACTGTAAAAATATATAAACAGTGTAAAGTATTACTGTTGTTTACAGTTTAACTGACCAAACAAATGCCAAATAATATATAAACAGGAATGTGCTAACATGTTGATTCCAATTTTACTCCAATTCCAACTTGGGAATACTGTTATTTCACATGCTATGCTACTCTTCAATTTGTTTTTGAATTTATTTCCTATCTTATACCTGCTAGTGATAATTTTGTATTCAATTCATAGATGAGAAAAAACCCTGACACACTTGACAGCACCTTGCTTTCACGAGCTTGTTTTTCTTACTTTCTTCATTTAGCACCCACGGTATACTACAGATAAACTGTACTTGATAGCCTACACAGAGAGAAATTTAGCTTACATCAAATCAACTCATCTAACATTATATTTTTGTACATGTAATTTTCAATACCCGACCCAATGGCAATGAGGCAGAGAGGTTGATGATGAGTCATATTTAAATTTTCCAGTTTCTACATTATCTATTTATTATGATCATTCTATTCGATTCACTTATTAGAGAATGCTAAACTGTTTTGGTGAAAATATTAGTCCCTCTGTCACTATCATTTGCCTCAAATAATTAGGATTTCAAGTTAAGTGGTAAATTGGTTAAAATATAACACTTGCCCAAATTTGAAAACCTTTTTTGAGTGTAATGAACTCAATGTTAAGTTGTCATTATCCAAAGTACTCAATGTACCAATTAGTCTAGTCATATTAAAAGCTTGTAAAGTTATAAGATGCTGTTGTGTATCGGTCTTAACAAGAAATTGTTTGGTGAATCTCTCTTTGTATATGCTTGTCTTATCTTAGCCTATGTTCCTATAATCATTTGTAAAGGCTGTTTTAGTCTGATCAAATTTTCTACAACTTAATTGTAGGTAGCTTTTTCCTGTTTATGTTTCTATTGCAACAAGTGGCCTTTTGATTTTGTCTCTCCTAAGACCCTACTTGCTTAATTAAGTACCTACTTACTCTTAATAAAGAAAATTGTATTAATTTGCATTATTATAGGTACCTAAAAGTACAGTCTTTCCTTCAAGTAGAACGTCATTGTAACTAGAATATTCCTGTAGTAACCATGTGTCACAGAAAGCATCTTAAGGTATAATTTCTGCTAAATCAATTTAAAAACTATAGCACCCATTGTGATTCATATGAAGTTACATATTGTACAATAAATAATGTGCTTATTACCGTAATCACGACAAACGTTTATTTAAATACTAATTTAATTGCGATATTCACAACTTAGCTACTTAAATAATTTTGTCACCCTGCCTGCCTTGGCACTATATAAGAACATTTCTTATCATGAAATTGAGAAGGACCAATTCAACCAAATTTAAACAAAGAAACCAATTATCTATTCCCTCCATCGTTCTCACAAAGACGTAGAGATTCAGGCATTGCGTTATTAGTGTAACCAAGAGTTACCGGTTAATTAATTCGATGTGACAATTTAAACAGGGTTTTGCTTAATATTGTAATGCCCCTTGTGCTACAGCCTACATGCATTATGTCTAGTGAACATTAAGGTGATAACTTTGTGTATATCCAAGCAATTATTTAAGAGTTTATTCTATTTCATCTTATAAAAACATGATTGTTCATGGTTAAAATATATGCAATTATTGGAGGGGGAGAGAGAGGTAGAGAGATCAGTAGATTTTGATATTTCCTCGGGACATAAATATAAGTAAGTTCTTTTTTTTTTTAGGTTGAATGTAGTTGAAAAATAAAATCCTTATATTTGCTCAAAAAAGGGGAGTACAATTTTGTAGGACCGTGTGATTAACGAAATATGGGTTTGTTTAGTCTAAAAAGATGGGTTTAAAAAACATATTATTATCCCAACACTTTCTTTTTAAACTAAACAAATATATTAAAAACCAACAAAAGCGGTATACCAATACCTTAGACAGTCTACGAGATTAATTATCGAGTCGGGAACTAGACATTTTCATCATGATTGAGCTGCATTTTAAATGGACGATTTTAGATATTGAACCTAATTTTGTTTCTTAGGAGCGGGTCATGGTATTGACTTTCACAACACGATGTTGATCAAATTTCAATTTTTATCATATGCCAAACGAATTTTGAGATTGAAGATATAAAATGCAAGTAAAACTTAATTAATTTAAATCAATATAATGAATTCATTCATAAAATATTATATTATTAATTTCAATTCATTTGTTCCCGTGAACTTAGCTCAGTTGGTAGGGACATTGCATAATTTATGCAGGGGTCAGGGTTCGAACCCCGGACACCCCACTTCTCCACATTTAATTGTGCAATCTCCAATCACTAGACTACTAGACCCAAAAAAATACTGTATTGAGTTAGAACTCACGTCTTATAAATATCAAATGCCGTTGTGACATCTAAAATAATTATTAGTGTAATGAGTTAGAACTCGCATCCTATGATATCAATTGTTGTTGAGACCTTTGTACTTAAAGGATTTTTTTTTCACAAATCAAAATGGTATTTATATTAACAACAACAACGGTGAAGCTCCCTGCACAAGGAGTGCAAGAAACACCACCGATCAAAGTCTACAAGAACAATGTGCCACAGAAAAAATGAGCACCAGCTAAACAGACAAAATAAAAATTAGTGGACACCCATACAAGGTAGCGGATGTCTCCACCAGTCGTGATAACAATAATTAAAGGTTGTCTGTTTGGCTTTCAACCACAAAAAAGAGAGCAATTTGACCTTCTCAACTAGAACCAAAGGAGTTGACACCATATTTTTGAAAGTACGATTATTACGCTCCTTCCAAATGACCTAAACGCAAGCGAACCAAATGACCTTAAAGAATGAATGAGTACCTCGCGGCATGCCCGCCATGAAAGAACACTGAATAAAATGATCACGTATCTGAAGAGGATGAACCACCGAGAGCCCCACCCAATTCCAGACATGAAGTCACAAAGCATATGACATATCACATTCCAGAAAAAGGTGGTTAACAGTTTCGGATGCTCCACACCCAGATACACACTCCAGGTCGTTCACATGAATAATATTACGCCGCAAGAGACTATCTTTTGTTGGAATCCGATTACGCAAGAGACGTCACATAAATAGAGACACTTTCTCAGGGATATGTCTATGCCAGACATCATCGACAAAGGTCCTATCAACCTGATCGCCTGAAGATGTAAGGAAGCGGTAGGAACCCCGCACCGAATAGCCATGCACAGGATCTAAAATCCATCGCCACGTATCAGTAACATCATCCTGCAAAACCGTTAAGTAACACTTCGGAACACACCCTCACACTCTCCTCCTCCCAAGCTAACAAACGACGTCTCCACCCCCACCCCCCTCCCTCTGACTCCCCACCTAACCTCACCATCTCCTCTATCGTAGAATCCTTATTTATGGCTAAATCGAAGAGTCTAGGAAATTGGAAACGCAAAGGCGTTCCCCCGACCCAATGATCAAACCAAAATAAAGTTGAGCGGCCATCTTAAAGGATTACTTATAGTTTTGTTTTTATACACGTGATAGTTTCTTCTAGTTTGCATGAATGATATTTTGAAAAATACAATTTTTTATTACAGAAAAAAAGGGATTTTTTTTAAAATTCGATTTTATTTTTTTTAATATTCCTTCCATCAAACAAAAAGAATCATATTTTTGTTGCCTCTATTTAAAGTGGAATTTAACCAAAAAAAAAACGCTTGTGTATTAAAACAAAGTGGATTGGAGCATTGGTATAACTCAATAGACAATTTACGCAAAAAAAATTTTATCAAGTAGTATAGTGGTTAAAACTTTATCTCTTATAAATAAATGGTGTTTGAGATTCAAACATCAACTTTTATATATATTATACAATATCTTTATTAACCGAGTTTGACCCAAAGTAACAACTTATTCAAACTTTGCCTAATAAAACTTATGCAAATTCACCTATAAAAAAACATGAAAATCATAAAATATACAAATTAAATAAATAAAAACATGTTCCGGTCCTGGCGTACGTGGCCAACTAAAGTGGTCCACAAATTAGGGACCATTTCTAAGTCCAAAACACTATACTTAAAATGTTGAAAGTGAAAAGTGAAATTCATCTGGGAGTATGAGAAATATAAAAAAATCTTTAATTATCAATGTTATGATCAAGCTTAGGTTATAGATAGCTCAAAGTGGTTCATTTTTCATTATCAGAGTTGTTGTCTAGCCATGTTGAGAACTTAAAATTAATACAAGGTCCTCAAATAGGGAGTGTTAATGAGCTGTAAAAAAGTGGTCCTGAGCGTTAATTAAACATGGAATTTGGGACCATTTACCAAGCTCAAAATGCACGGACTCATAAGAAGTGAAAGCATCGAGAATGAGGAACCTGACCTTGCTGTTTATATGGGGAAATAGAATTTTGCCACGTCCGGTTTTTGTGGGCATCTTTTAATATTATTTTTTATAGTCAATTTAATATTTTATGTTTACCTATCCTTTCAATTGCTCTCTTTTTAATACATTGAACGATCTATGCATCTGAATTTTGAACTATAATACTTCATCTGTTTTAAAATTAGTGTTTGTTTAAGGTTTTAATATATAAATTAAGAAATATAATAATAATATCAAAAGAATGACAATTTTACTAAGGTAACTTTATTTACTATTGGTGCAAGTATTTGTAAGTAATGTATACTCAATTAATTAGAGGGTATAATTGGAAGTAAAATAATAATTTTACATTGAAAATTGAAAAGTGTAAGTGACATTCATTTTGAAACAATTTTTTTTTACTAAAACGACACTCATTTTAAAACAGAGAGAGTATAGTTCTGATATATTGATTATTTAATGAACCTGAAAAATGAATATTTGGTTATAAATGTGATGAAATAATCTGAAAAATAGTTTGAGTTATACTCTCATCCGTCTCATTAATTTATAGGTATGGTCATCCCATTCCCATCCCAAGAATAAGTGAAATATTTTGAGTTATACTAATTGTCTTTCAAAGTTGTATGGTTCTTAAAAAAATTAATGTTGTTATTAAAACATTTTATTAATTATAATTAATGGATTGATTAAGTGAAGAGAAATTCAATAAATAAGAGCATATTAGTGAAAAAATAATAATAAATATTGTATTGCTATTTTAATGGGACAATTATTTTAAGATAGTGAAACAAAATGCTAAAGTGACAATTCAAATGAGATAGAAGGAGTAAAATTTAACATCTACGTTTTTAACTTAAGTATCATTCATTGCTTTATCCTAAACATTTATCCCCATAATTCAAAATGATGGTTAATCACCAATGAGATTCAGGTCTTACAGAACGAATTAGACGACATGTCTACATTTAGCATTCCCGTCTTGATAAGATTTTTTCTTATTAAAGATATAAAAATTAGCTAAACGTTACGAGTTAGATTAGTAAAGAGTTGGTATTGATTACATAAATTTGATGTAACAACTTTCTCATAATCAATAGTAATATTTTTCATTTCAATTTTCTATATTTCTATCTCAATTATGAGTAAATTGTGATATTAGATCTGTTTGATGGTCAGGATAGGATAGAGACAGGATATATTATAAAGCTGGATGGAGATAGAATATGATAAAGACATGATAAACATTAATCATATCATGTGTTTGATGCACACATGATAAACATGATATCATTATAATTAAATGAAAAAATTGTTCTAATAATTAATTAAATATTGTAAAAATGACATGTTATTAATTATAATAGAAAATACATGCTATCGTTATTTTAAAAATGACAATATTTTAAAAATGACAGAATTTCAAGATAATAAATAATTAATGATCTTCTAATCTCATCAGGATAATTTCTAACTCAGCTTATACTCATGATAGAAATTACAAAAGAAATTCAGGATAGAATAGAAAAATGGTTTATTTTATCTTATCCCTCTGATGCATCAAACATGAGGGTATAAACATGACCATCAAACGGTATCGTAGGGTATAAAATTCCTCAACATTCTTTCTCCAAATTTTCTTGACAAAAAGTTTCGACTGAAATTTCTTCAATCTATTCTTATTTTTATATTTACTATTGAATTCTTGAGATTTTCTTTCAAGCTTCTTTTTTTTTTTCTTTGAGAGAAGCTTCTAGTTGAATTCGTATTCTTTTTCCAAATTTTCTTTATCAATTTTCTCATTCCCTTGTTCATCACTCACACTCACCTCCAATCCAATAAAATCCAATTCAATCTCCACTAGATGGGTAGTCAATTCAAATTTGTATTCTTGCATAAGCTTAATTACATGTTCCAGTGCTGCAAGGTCTTGTGCATTTGCATTGTTGTTTGCAATACCATTATCATGCACATTTTCAACCTTTATTGTGTGACTTGCTCCTTTCGAGTCTTGAGGTTCCAACGTCATTTATGTTTTGAAATCAAGATGTTGGGAATCGGATTTTTTTTATTGTCTAGAATGGGAACATCTTTGAAAAATAATTTGAGGCTTAGATTTTCTACTCCCTCCGTCCCTATATATAAACACCCTTTTATTAGAGGCAAATGGTGCTTATATATAAGGACGAAAGGAATATAAAGAAACACCGCATAACAAGAGTTTCAACGTCAACACGAAAAGAATTAGCCATGCTTCAAGAAAATCAAGATTTAGGTAAACACAATAATTGATCAAGCTTCAACTTCTCACAAATGATTATATTCCTCAAGCATTAAAGTTTCTCAAAAACACAAACATTGGTGATATTTTTTCATCCTCTTTAGCTTAATTGGCATTCTAGATTTTATCCATATGAAAAATGGATAGTTAAGCATTCAAAATTCATTCTTCATAGCCTACTTGACATTTTAGTTTATCTTCAACAAAAAAAAAGAAGATGATTAAGCATTTTTTTAGTCGTTGTATTTAGACATTTTATATTATTTTTTTTGTATTTATGTTTTTCGGCATTTAATTTTTGTATTTCATAAGTTGGAAGTGTTGTAAACACCTTTCATCTTGTGCAGGGCTATTAAAAGTATGATGTGTGTTATTTGAACAATTGTTTATGTGACAAATTTTGTGACAACTAAATAAATTTACAAAGAAAAATGGGTATTGACACGGAAACCAAAACAATATAGAGAAAAAGTAATTTGTTCAAAAAAATATAGAGAAAAGATAAAAACATAATTTGAGTATAAAAGAGAAAGTTGTCACAAAATAGTTATACATATTATTTCTCTAAAAATATTAGAGTTTATTACTTTGTTAGTCTAATTTGTTAATTGTTAGTTGGGCTAATTGCCTATATAAACCTTCATATACTACTTGAAGTAACGACTTTCATATAATCGATATTATTTTCCATTTTATTTTTCGCTCAATTATAAGCTGTATCAAGATTTAACTGTAACATGACATCAAATTGAATTGTCATATTTAAGAACTTAATTGTTCTTTTTGCGTGGGTGAATCATAGAGAGGCCAAGTTGTCCTAGTATTGTTTTTCAAGGACCAGAAGTTATTTGACGGCTCAAATTGAGTGACATAGTTTATTTGAGATATTAAAACTCTTTCATTTAATTTTGTAGAGAACTTATTTTAAAAAAGGGTATTTTGAAAATTATGATATTAAATATGATCAAATTGGTTGAATTTTATTTATATAAAATAAATAGTTAGAAAAATGGCATAACCAATGCAAATAACTAATGGCATCTACTGGAGATCAATTAGATCCTAATTATATATAGTTAGAAAAAAAAAATATTCAATGAAAAGACCAATATTAGTTACTCCAAGTTCCATTAACGTATAGCTTACTCTTAATAATCTCTTTCACAACGGATAAATGCACAAATAAAATTTAGTATTAATTAAAAAATATACCAATATTAATATTACTCCTGATCTGCATTTACAAAATCAATTGACACTTCATCCTAAAAAAATATTGTGATACTTTTCACTTAAATTAAAGAAAATAGTGTTGGTTTTTCCACTATGAAGTTGAAGGCGATACGTTGTTTGTTGAGTTACGTGCTATTGAACCGAGTCTTGATTTTTGTCACAACAAAGACTATAACAACATATTATTTGTAGGAGTGATTGTTTAGAAGAGGATGAACTATTTATCGTTAGTTATGAAGCACAAACACTACTCAGATTAGGTGTGTCCTAGATGCAGTCTGACACTGCTATGACATTTATAATTACATTGAATTATGTCATTTTCTGAAATTTTTATCGATGTTGGTGTGTCAGTATCCGTGTCGTATCTGGTGTTTGTGTCTTCATCCGTGCTTGGTAGATTGTTAGTCATAACCATATCTTACATATGTACGCTACTAACATGATTCATATTTTTTTAGGAGAAACTTAAAAATTTACAAATGAATTTTAATTTTTGAGGGGAGAGGGTAGTTTTTGTGTGTCAGTATTATTTCTGATGCATGTCAATACTTAATATGTTAGAACAGTATAGTGTGTATGAAGGAAATAAGGGGAAGGTGTTGGGGTCAGGGGCCAAATGCGAAAGAGTTTTCTGTCTTTGAGAACGTGTTGTGTTTGGAAGTGTCAGCTCTATCATTCGCCTTCACTCCGTTTCTTTTGCTGACACTGTCACGTTATTGCGTTTTCCGTATTGACACCAAAATGTAGGTGAGAAAAGGAGAGAAAGGGACACGTTCACTGTTAACATGGACGTGGGTCAAGATTTTAATTCACTTTGATGGCTATTCTTCTTATCCCATGAGTGCTATTTGTATTGGATGTATCCTACTGGAAAATTGCTCTTTTCTCTTTTGTTTTTACTCATTTACGTATTTACGTTAGTTAACTTACATTGAAAAAGACGAACATAAATTAACTTACGCTGAACATAATTAAGAGAATGGACAATTTTAAAAGGGAGAAGAACAATTTTCCATCCTACTAATGTACTTAGTCTAGTTTTTTTTTTATTATTACTATGTTTGTTTATTAGAACTAGCGTTTTTTTTTCATCCTTGAGACCAAATAACATAACTTCATGAAATCATTTTGTGTGGTTAGAATTTACGGTGATTTTTTTTCTAATGGTAAATATCTAAATTTTAAACAAGTAATTGTTTAATCCTTTTCAACAAAAATGTAATGAGCAAATAGTCACTTTAGTCCTTAACTCTGCACTTCGCTGTCACAAAGATTTCTGACTTAGAATTAAATACAAAGAAGTCATCGACTCTGCACTTCCGTTATCACTTTAGTCCCCGACGTTAAATAATTCTGTTAAGTGATGATGTGACACATGTTATACGATGACATGACATATGACGTGTCACAGGGACTAAAGTGAAAGTAGAAAATTGTCACTTTAGTCCCTAAACCAAAAATCAATATCCCAAATAGAATCTCAAATCCCTAAATGTCATCTAATTATCTCTTTTGTTCAAAATCAATCTTCCATTAAACACCAACTTACTGTTACGTCCATGACTGTGCATGATTACTATCACTTAGGTCCCTGACACTAAACATGTACTCTCACTAAAATCTCAGACAAATTGTTACCCCTAAGAATTTTACAATTTGGACTCATGCATTCCCTAACTTATTTACAATTTTAAAGTAGCAACTTGTCAAGACCTTAGTGAGAGTATATGTTTACTGTCAGAGACCTAACTGATAATAAGTATGCATAGTAAGGGACTTAACAGTAAGTTGGTATTTAATGGAAGATTGATTTTGAACAAAAAAAAGAATTAAAAGACATTTAGGGATTTGAGATTCAATTTGGGGATATTGATTTTGGTTTAGGGACCAAAGTGACCATTTTCTACTTTCACTTTAGTCCCTGTGACACATCATATGTCATGCCGCCATGTCATCGTATAACTTGTACCACATCATCACTTAACATAATTATTTAACGTCAGGGACTAAAGTGATAATAGAAGTGCAAAGTCAATCTTGAATTAAGGACCTTTGTGACAGCGAAGTGCATAGATATAGATTAAAGTAACTATTTGCTCAAAAAGGAATTGTTTAATCAGTAAGACTGCAGGAGTTTGAACAAGTTAAATGGAAATTCTATGTGAGTGAAGGGTAGTTTTAAAATTACATAAGTTTTGGATGTGAAAAGTAGAGTGGTAACTATCTTATATATCTTATATAATTAGATCTTGACCCGCAGGGGCGGAGCCAGGTTTTAAACATTGGGGGGACCAAGTCTTAAAAATGTAGTATAATTTAGGAAAAAAACTTACATAATGGGCTTTTTTTAAAAGTGAAAAGAATTTTTTTGCCATAAAAACAAAGGCCCAACATACAAAATGACACAAATGCTAATAATGGGGGGGCCATATTCATGATAATGTGTAAATAGCAGTATAAATTAATAGTATAATAGTAGTAAAAAAAATTTTAGAAAAATTGGGGGGGGGGGAGGACCGCGGCCACCCCTGTCCCCTGTTGACCTGCGTTACACACGAATGTTGCTATATTTTTATATTATTTTTTTGAAAGAAAGAATGTTTTTATATATTTATATATATTTGTATTCATAATTTTTTAATTATATATAGTATAGTGCCTAACGAATGACTTTTTGTGTACATAATATAGCGACTAACAAAAGAGTTAGAATGCATAACAACTGATCCGGAAAAGAAAATATTATCAAAGATTTAAGTGGAAGAAAAAGTAAAAAAGGAATGAGAAAAATAGTAAACCTAGAAGAAATGTTATTTAAACATCATAGCAATGAAATAGGTAAAGAGAATGAAGTTAATGGTTTTTGAAATTCCAAATCTCTAATCACATTTGTCAAAAAAAAAAAAAAAAACACAAATAAATAAAAAAAAAACAAAAAATAAAAAAAAAAAAAAAAAAAAAAAAAAAATAATTACAT
>Ga0228711_1005268_pt1 | contig 19737 bp, 5 predicted proteins | sample MedpolnodulmetaG_2_FD_177996 | JGI IMG/M metagenome (GOLD analysis project Ga0228711, IMG submission 177996) | Root nodule microbial communities from Medicago polymorpha collected in Santa Monica, California, United States - brown nodules | ecosystem: Host-associated > Plants > Roots > Nodule... | reverse complement strand
CTCTTGTTAAAAAAAAAAAAAACTTTTGAAAGAGGAAATGCTTGAATGTACTAAATATAAATGCAAGAGAAAAATTTAAAATTTTGAATGTTACATAAGAGTTAACTTTTTTTTTTTAACAAGCTAAGTAAGAGTTAACTCAAAAGCAAAAATCATGATGAAAAACTAAATGTCGAAAAAGAATGTTATAGGGTCTAAAACAAAGAGTTGAAATATTGACAAATATCAAAAAACATATTTAACACTTGGTTTAATAAAATTATTAAAATATTATATTAGTTAGGCCAATTTTATGGTGCACAAGTGAGATAAATTTTGTACCATGCACAAGTTTGCTTCCATCATTGCATCGATAAATCTTGTCATTGAATAAATATAATGGATATGACTTATTTATTCAATGGTAAAAAAAAATGTATGTGCATGATACATGAATAATTTACATGTTTATATTAAGACCAAATCTATTAGATAAATACAAATATACTAATTATGTTGAATATCTGTATATCAAATAATCACACAGATTTAGATATAAGTATAACACATATATGTCTTTGTGAGCTTAACTTAGTTGGTAGGGACAATGCATAAAATATGCAAGGTCCGAGGTTCGAACCCCGGCCACCACCAAAAAAGATATAACACATATATCATTTTTATTCTCTACGATAGTTTGTGGAATTGTAATTCTATATACATCATTCGATCATTATTATAAGTAACAAAACAACTTTTTAGATTCATTAAATAAATGATTTATCACATCATTATTATAAAGGTTTAATTGCAGTTTTAGCCCCCTAACTTTTCCAAAGTTGCGATTTTGGCCCCTTAAGAAAAAAAACTACAAAACAGCCCCTAAGTTTTGCACCTGTGGCAGTTTTGGCCCCCAAGGCTGATATTGACTCGGTCTACGCTGACGTGGCACCCTAAGTGAGGTGCCACGTGTTATTTTTTTTATTTTTTTTGCCTTGGGAGGCCAAAACTGCTACAGTTGCAAAACCTAAGGGGCTGTTTTGTAGTTTTTTTTTAGGGGACCAAAATCACAACTTTGGAAAAGTTAGGGGGCTAAAACTGCAATTAAACCTATTATAAATTAAACTAGATATATTATTTATTTAATGAATTTAAAGAATTATTTTTTGCCTAATCGAATGAGTGTATTTGAAATAACATTTTCCATTAAATGAAGAGGATTCAATATCGTATTTGGATATCCGTCGACATCTCACATATACATAGATATTTACAATAAAGGTTCCATGTCCAAACACTAAGTGCCACGCACTTTACCATAAGTAACACTCACAGATACAGACTACAATCCACTCAATTTAAGTTCATATCATAAATGATGGAGATGGTCCACACATAAATGTCCACAGTTAGGTGATCTTCTCTTCAATTCAATTCATTTAGTTTAGTTCCATTCATAAACCTACTAATTAATTAACAATGGCCTAGCTATATTTCTAGGTCTTTCCAACATTATTAAATTAATAAACCCATATGGCCAATTTCAGTTTGTTCAGTCTTCATCAATGGCGTAAATTCCTGGAAGTTGCATGTGAAGGGCCCGTAACACAAGAAAATTCTGTATTTATTCATTTATAATACAATAGGAATTAAAGAGTGTCCCTTAATGTGGCAGGGGTACCCCATGTTAGCTAATCTACTTTCAAGTTTGACTCCTATGTAACCGTAAATTCAGCATGTTCTTTGGGTACATGATCATGCTGCTAGATCAAGCAACTCATGTGGGATGCTGTAAAAGTCTACATATATCAATTGAAAGCATATGGGATTCAATTGAAAGTTAGGTTTAAATATTTTGTTTTTCTTGCATTTTTGAAGCATTACTAATACTTATAAGAGGATCTCCAGCACCATGTGTCCCTATTGATTAATTGTGTACTTAAATGAGTTTTGCTTGTACACATATTTTTAAGTTTTCAACTTAAGTATCGAATAAGCCCAAAAAATTACTAACTAGATTCGACTATTTCATATTCTTGTATTTCATTGTGATCATGTGTAAATGATGAGAGGGGATACTTGTGCAACCATCTTCACACACTTGGGTACTATGATTTTTTTTTTTATAGAACACTTGGGTACTATTGATATTGAGCCCTAATAAGACTATATATTCATCCGTTCTAAAATGTAAACAAAAATAGGTCAATATAAGTTGATGTATTTAATATAAAGCTTATAAGTTAGAATAAAAAATTATTATTTTACTTTTTATACTATGCAAGTTTGCACATGATATAAAAACTCTTTACATTATATTCATTAGTATTTAATTAGTTTCTTTGTCTATCTTTTCTATATTGCTTGTGTGTGTTAAAATCAAGAGTTCAAATGTTTGCGACCAAGAAAGATTAATTTTTTTCGACGTGTAAAAGAAATGTAATTTATATAAAGACGGAAGACAAACACGTAACAAGTTGTACCGCTAATCCTTTTTAAATAACAAAATCAATCGTCCTAAATACAAACATTTATAAACCTAGATAGTTAGATAATACAACATTGTTATGCATGACTCTTTAAACTCTTCCTAGAGTTTCAACAAGAGTGCTAGCTATAGCAAGAATTATCATGCAACAAGTTGATGGCGAGCAAAAAATTATGTTCAAGGGTCAAGAAGCACAAACTTGTAGGCTCAAATTTTCCTCACAACATGCAGCAAAATAGGCAAGTGGGAATGGTCAAATCAAAATGTACTATTAGTATATATTGCGTGTCTCGCGAACAAGTGTTCTAAAAGTATTCTTTAAGTATATTCAATTAAAAAACATGTCATTGGAAAACTTAATATTTCATTTCCGATACATTGAATACACAATTTTTCATAAAAAAATTATCTGAAGTCTTTAAAGACTACTCTTAAGACACTCATTAGCATTTTTCATGTATTATTACTTACATAAAAAACATGAACCTTTGCGATTCAAACAGTGTGTTATATATTAGTAATAGTATCAATAGCTTTCAATAATCGAGTTGCATGTGTTCCAGATTAATTAAAAGATATATATGCAAACATGCTGACTTCATTTCAATGTGACACTTAACACTATTATTTAAATAAACAAATACAAAGTCCAAATCTCTATATCACATCTTTTCTCTCTACACAAACTACTTCAAACCCATTTTACATTATTCATTTCATATTGAAACTAAGTTACCAAAATTCTTTTCCAAAGATGTTTAGTTCCAAATCTGAGCAACCACAAAAAACTATCCTCCAAATCAAGCAAGATGACAAGTTTTTCTGCAGACTTCTTACAAAAGAAAGTTCCATATCCAATCCTTCTTTTAGAGTAGCTGTTACTGTACCTTTTGTTTGGGAATCTCAACCTGGCACACCAAAATATACTTTCTCTGAGAAAAATCTTCCTCCTCTTACTCCTCCACCTTCTTATTATTCATGCAAAAAAACACCAATAAAGAAAAACTCAAGATCCAATATTTTTCTTGCACTTTTCCCAAAACTAAATCTCAAGAAAAATATTATGTCTTCATCATCTTCATCACCCTCTAATTCACCTTCTTCACCTTATTATTCTTCTACTTCATGTTCTTCCTCAGACTCATCATCATCATCTTCCAAAGTTGTTCCAAGAAGGAGGCGTTTTCTAAGCTATGATTCATCTATTGATTTCACAAGAGAAGAAGATGAAGATGCTACTTCACCTACTTCAACACTATGCTTTGGTCTTTCTCGTTCAACTAGCACTAAGGCTCATAGTGGATTCCTAGGGTTCTCCAAAAGGTAAGGTTAATTAATAGTAGATTCTCCCATGGCCAACTGGCAAGGGGAGTTCTATTAGCTTAGTATATGTTTCGTATCACGGTGATCATTAGTTCAACGAAATTAGTAGCATTACGATTTTGTTGAAACTTTAAAATATAATTTTTGTCAAAATCGTTGTAGCGCACGTGACTTTGTCAAAGTTATTGTCAATTTAAACATGCACTTAAATAGAGTTTATGTGTAATTAATCTCTTTGATTTGCTCTTCATGTTTAAAGAGCAACCAAATTTTCTAGGATAGTGAGTTTGTTTCTTCTCAAATAATGGGTATGGTTAATTCTAAGGTGTATTTTAATATCTTAAAGATATTGTGATGCTTAAACCATCATATACTGTTTATGGATCATTGAACTTTGTGCTAAAAGTGACTTGAGTATATTGAATACATGGACCTTAATTTCAAGCAAGATTTTGTTGTTATATCTTCTTTTGGTTTTTTTATTTTATGAGTTTTATTATTGTGAGAATAGAATCATGCTAGTGGAGATAAAGAACACATTAGTTTAAAAATTATTAGTACAGAAAGGATAATGCTTGCTAATAATTGTAAATGAATTTTCCAGCTTTTCTTTTTCTATGGCTTTGTGCTTGGTTGATCAATATTTGCAAAACTTAGAAGTGATTGAATATAACTACATGTAGATGTCGTGTGAACCAATCAAATGCATTAGGCATGCCTTCAAATTGAGTTGTTGGTAATAGGTTTCAAGTATTCCTTGATTTCAATTGATTTAGTTATATTAAGTTTGAAGATTGATTTACGTTTGAAAACTTTGATCCAAGTTTGCAAGAAAGTTTATTATTCAAAGCAAATTAATTTGTCTCAATGTATCAAATGAGTTTAAAGACTAGAAACCAAAGATGATCTTTTGGAAAACAATATTAACTATATATGTTTGGAATGGCGGTAAGTTTGAGAAAATCACATATGCATCGTCGTAATTTTGTTAAAGTTGTAACTTGTAAGTGAAATTTTTGTCAAAATTGTTATGATTCGCTGTGATTCTAACAATCGCACCATGAATCCAAACATGCACTAAGTGTGTTTGATTTCATTTTTTAATGGGTTGAAATTAATTCTAATGATGTAGAATTACTTTTGATGTGTTTGAATGTGCTCAAATAGAACCGAGTCTAAATTGAAGTTATGATTTGTTGTTTTTGTTTCTAAATATGATTTTTACATTCAAATTTACTACTGTTCAACTTACTTTTGCATATATGTATTTAAACATAAATCATTTTAACTTTGATTCGTTTTTGACTAAAATCAATTTTGACACCTCACACCCAAACACTTTTTCAAAATCAAGTTTGAGTGTGTTTAACTTGTATATATCAAGCTAAGATTTCTAGTATTTTTTATTCTCTCATTCTTCTCACACATTCATAGAATTTGTCACATATTCTAGAAAAACTCAACAGTTGAATTTTTGTTATTCTTTTTATAACACTGAGAGCCTTAAGCCCACAAGGGCCACAACAGTTGAATTTTTTTTTTGTTGAAGGAAACAGTTGAAAATTTTGTTCACTACTAGCTATGTCCCTTTACATAATTGAAGGGGCGGCAGAAGAAACATCTTACTTCATCATATTTGACATATTACTGTATTTTTTCCTAAATAAGGCCAATTTTAGTGTTCTTTTTTTTGTCAACTGTCTACACCATTATTCATTGCAAAGACTAAAAATTTGTAAAGTAACTCTCATACTATTAATTTGTAAAAGTCACCATTTTGTTGTTGTGTCGTATAGTGTAGGTAAAGTGCCCTTACACACGTTTGAATGTTACCTTTTATTTCCACATTTCTCGTGTGTCACGGATTCATGCAGGAGTACAAAATTAAATATATACCTAGACATAATTAAGAGGACTGGGTTTCTACTTTCTACCATAAAGAATACTAGGAACAATGTTATTTTTCAACCACTTCCTTAACATTAATCAAATCAAATAGTACTCAACAATGTACCTTCAAATAGTGTTTGGTTGATGTCTCAGTGGACTTTGATTTCTGACAAACTTTGCCACTAATTAATGTTTGCACAATTCAAATTCTATAGCCAAGGTTAAAAATATTTTCATATATATTGTAGATTGTTTTAATGAACTATTTTGTTTAATAAAAGTTAACATCCTTATAAGTTAAAATAAAATAAATTATAAATATTTATATCTACGGTGAAAATTTTATTCTATATTTCAAACTCACCGTAAATCTGAACACACAAAGCTAATACCTTGTGTCAAGTTACTAAAAAGAAAATGTAAATGGTAAGGTATAACCACCTCATTAGAATCATAAATGGGGTATAATTAATGACCTTATACATTGTATTATGGATCAAATACTTTGATTATTTTTGGTGTGTCTTTCTGCCTACATTATAATATGATGCAAATCAAATGCAAAAGAAGTATAAGAGATCTCTATTCCAGAATTAATAGATTGAAGGATACCCAACAACCAAACACTTGTTTGATCTTGGTTGATCTTATATAAATTTGTCGGCAGAAAAAACTTTGAACTTCTCCCAACTTGCCCACGTGCATATGGGCCACTCTATATATGTATGATAATATATATGTATAGAAACAAAATATTACTAATAGTGATTCAACAAGAGTTTAATTAGTATGAATCAATAGGTGTGTATTATTACATTTAATTAACAATTGTAAGAACAATGGAATAAAGTATACAAACCTTTGTACCAATATATATAGCACTACTACAAAATACCCCCTTTAATAGCATTCATTTTAGCGTTTAATAGCGCTTTTGAAGTGCTAAGAAAGCCCCCGCTATTATAGGTCAGAACCCCTATAATAGCGCTTTCTAAACGCTATTAAATATCAGTGTTTCAATAGCACTTTCAGAAAAGCGCTAATATAACCTTATTTTTGTGCTACGGATGTTTCTTAGCATTTTTTAGAAAGCGCTATCTTAACTATCCCCCTTTATTAGCGCTTTCAGAAAAGCGCTAAAAAAAAGTCCTATTTTTTTTTATTTTTTGAAATTACATCCACAACTAAAACAGTGAAAATAAGATTCAGACCAGACAAAAAAAATATACTTATCATAAACACTAGTCATCCATTAATAGAAATAAACAATAATATGTTGATAAGAAACTTAATTACAAATGACATCTAATGTACACTTACATAAAATTGCAAAGTCTGTGCACAATACGTATATATGAATGATGACAAACCTAAAGTAACTAATAAAACCTTGGCTTTTTTTCTCCAATTTTGCATACAAATTGGAACCTCCCGACGAACGATGACTCCAATGTAACCGACAAAACCTTGGCTTTCTTCCCCAACTGGTTGACCATAACCATTCTAACGAACCTGAAGTAAGATTGCATGGTATACGAAATGAATTCAGCAATGCATCAACAAATCCAAAAACTCTCCATAAGGGACATGACATAGTAAACAAATTCCATAAAGAATACATATTCTTTAACAACCCCCCAATGTCAAATGTTTTATTCTATTAACTACTCACAGTAAAGTCAACAAATTTACCAGACATAATACTTAATCAATTTTGTCACAGGCTCACTAATAGATTGCATTTTACCTATTAATACTTATCTTCATTCAAGATTTAGTGGGGGTCCCCAATATGTGTATCAATCTTGGCCAGAATATATAAGTACTTATATCCATAATCAACAATTTAACTACTTATAACCACACAACAATTTAATTCTGTATTGTTCAATTTCTAGCACATAATATAACCAACATGCCCAAATTTTATATCTCTACCATAATAAAAAGTGAACTAACCTGATTCACGAGAGATGAGGACAGTCTATGCAAATGCTCAGTAAATAATCGGTAGAAAAAATCAGAAGCTTGAGAAAAGTTTGAATCCAAAAGTTGGAAATCTTGTTCCTAAAATAAAAAATAAAAGTATAAATCAATTTCAAGTTTTGGTTATCGAAATATAGGTTAGCAATTTCAAAGTTCAAGAATAGAGTTTGTTTTACATACATATATTCACTTGAACAAATAGGAATAAAGTAGTTATTCCATTACCTTTACTTTCGTCAAAAGTTAATCTAGAGCAAACAGTCAATTCTCCTAGAGAAAGACTGTAACATAACAAAACAATATGGTCACAACAAACATCAGCAGGAAACTAAAATAAATAAGCAATCAAATGGAGAATGCATTATCGCTAGTTCACAAAATATCTAGCTAGATTCCTACAACATTTTAAGCATGATAAACAAAAGTTATACATACTAGTCTAAAGAATATAGAGGCTAGAAACTTTTTTCTTCTTCTTTGAATTGTGTACAGTGATATTCTAAAGAATATAGAGGCTTTAAACTTTTCTTCTTCTTTTTCTTTGATTCATATAAAGAGGAAAGTAGAGGCAAAATAAGCAGCTTAAAATTCATACTTGGTGTGACGACATTGACATCGGTTAGTCTTGTAAGTAAAATAGGGCTAAACTAGAGATTACCAACAACTCTACTAATATTCATATACTTAGGCCTGAAAACAAATCCTCAGAGCAATCATAATAAAAATACATGGTTCTTATTGAAATCAAACTATGCCTACCTTACATCTCATTTAAAAGGATCAAACTAACTTAGTTTTTACCACCATTTTTTTTAATATTTTTTTTGTCAAATATCTTAGTGGCTAGATTCACACACATTATGTGTGGAGAAGTGGGGAATCCAGGGCTCGAACCCCGGCCCCCGCACAAATTATCCCTGGTAGCTACCAACTGAGTTACACTTACGGGACTAATATTATTATTTTTCCATAAACTAAACGAATCAAAGCCTTAAACCCTAAGATATTTTTCTCTTCATAATAAGTATAAAATCCATCACTCTCCTTCCAGCTCAATAAACGTGGCAACGTAGCGTAAAACATGTACAATTTAATGTGATTCATTATATTTAGTCCCTGCTATTTGAGAGGTAACCATATTATAAGACACTAAGAAAAAATAAAGTATCAAAAGATTGTTACTTGTCAATGCTTGTGTTAACAAAAAGTAGACAAATTAGATCACAATGTTGGGATAAGGTAGATTAACCTCTGACATTCATGAACTATAATGATTCTTATTTGATATAACCAAAACTGATGCATTGAAAATTATGTACAAGACACTCGTTAAATATTCTCATTAAATTATGTCCACTCTGATAGTTTTGCATATTCAAAACACCTTTCATTTACTATTGATGTTACTTAACCATGAAGGATTTAATCATGATTACTTTTCTATGATATTTTGTATTACTTAATCTCAAAGACAAGATTACCTACTAACTTTATTATTTCTAAAACATTCTACTATTGCCAGCGCATAAACCCAAAGCCTAGACATATGATGTGTTTTCATCTCTTCATTGTATGTTAGTCATCATACATTGAAAGTATTTTATTTTTATCCTCATCTGCACAAGGTGTTTTCTCTTATATCAATACCATGACATCAGAAAGTTTTTCTATAACTGACTATTCAAATTTCATTATTTATAGATTAAGCTTAGTTATTTGACATCTAATGTTTAAGCTTTTTAAACAAAAGTCATAGAGACAAGAGATATTTTGACAACTTGTTCTATTAACTAGCCAAACCATTAAGTAAAATTCTTGGTCAACCCTTAAAGGTGTGCCACGTATATTATACATGCATTAATTTTCTTATTGACCAAGTAAAATCTATATATACACCTCATATCTTCTAGTAATTTTATAGTTCAATACCTTTGTCTTAAATACCCCATTCACCTATATTAACCATGTTTTCATGAACACTGAAGAAAAATAAAAGCTAGAATTCATAAGTATAATAAATACTCAAAATGAAGACCATAGAAAAGGGCATGTTCATATTTACAAAACACTAAACACATGATAACTATATAGTTAAAGGGAATACTCAGCATGGAGTCCTCTACGCGACAAAACCAACAACTACTTCAACTATCAGCAGTAGGCTTCTTGAGCAAATCTGTGAGTAGCTCTATCACAATAATCATATGAGCCACATGCTGATTCATATGTGCTATAGACTTAACAGTAGCAAGTAATTGAGGCTGCAACTAACAATAAGAAAACCAATTAGAAGCAACAAATAAGAAAACTAAAGTACGGGTAATACAAAACAATTTTCAACACATACTTCTGGGTGTGCTCAACCATAGCATACAATTTTCTTTCCTTAGAATAAATAGGAAATGCAAAAGGGTAGCTAACTTATGTTTTCTTGAGAAGAAGTAGATCAACAAATAAATTATACTTTGATATAAATTTATGTATCCCATATGCTCATCTGTTCTAGGACTTAATAAATAAATAAAACGAGGTCATTGTGAACCAGAGACACAGCTACTCCCAAAACATTGTTTCATGAAGAGACCAATAAAGGGGCTAGAAAATAGAATAGCTAATAGCATCAACACAACAACTAATCTAGGTTGTAAGAAGGGACATGTGGTTGAATACAATAAACATTGTACGGCTACAACTCACCTTAATTGAAAGATATCAGGACACTTAATATCATACACCATAACTTCAATCATTGTAAATTGAGCATGAAATTTGAAGAATCAACCATGAAAAATTGGAATTTGCAACGGTAATTGTAACAAATAATAACCAATTCAGATTTAGGGTTCATATGAATATTAGGGTTTGGGTGAAAATATAACCCATGAAGTCATTACTGAGAAGAAGAATTACCTGAGGGTGTGTGTGGCAAGGTTGTGCTTATACATCAAACGCTATAAGCAGCACTAACAATCGCTTCTTCAACGGTCGTGAGTTTGATGGAGAGATGGATTGAGATGGTGAGTGAGGCAGTGAGAACGATTGAGATGGATTGAGATGGAGAGATGGATTGAGATGGTGAGGGAGGGGTTTGAAGAGAAGTAGAGTGGTGAGGAGAGATAGTGGGATAGAGTTTGGAATACTTTTTTATTTTATTAAAAACGCTATGTACCCCCCTCCAACAATAGCGTTTTCTCAAAAGCGCTATTACTGCGAACCAAAATAATAGCGTTTATAGAAAAGCGCTATCTAACCTAGTTTTTAATATGTTTTTTTAGCGCTTTTTGAAAAGTGCTATAACAGGTCTATGAGTTGCAATTTTAATAGCATTTATTCATAAGCGTTATTAAAATTGTGCTATTAAAAGCCAAAATTGTGGTAGTGTAGAGAGAGAGACAAACCTGTAGGGACTAAAGAAAAATGTTGAACAAAGAAAAGCATTAACTGAAATGCTGCACATATTGTTGACCTTGTTTTCAGCTGATCCATTTATTGATTGTCACTGATATATTTAATCAGTTTTCCACTTACCAACTGAAGATTTCGCAAGAGAGTAGAGACAATGAAGAGCATGCGAATTTGGACTTAGAAACCAAGGTCAAACTATTGTTGCTTGCTACAAGTTAAAGAAAACAAGCCAAGTTATATGCATATTATAAAAAAATTGGTTGGACGTTTTGTTTATATACCAGTTTAAATAAAAATTCTTATATTTTGTTGTAGAACTTGAAAGTTAGTCGAGGAAACGGTCTCAGATTATAAACTTGATTTGGTTATAGGATTAATCAAGTGTTAGACCCATTTTGGTTTAAGTGAGGTAGTTCAAAGAAAATTTTAGAGAAAAATAGAAGTAGTAGAGTGGTATAGAGATTTTTTTTTTTTTTAAAAGCCAAGGAAAAAATACTATATTAAACATAGAGGCATAACAGATGCCTAACATAAGTCACAGGCTGATACAACAACGAATACAACAAAGTTAGAGCAAAGGCCCAAGGCACTTTGAACCCCTAAAACCTGATACAAATATGCGATTACTTTTCGATTCTATGAGGTTCTCATGTGCCCTATTCGAATTTTAAAATCTGAAATGTTTCAACGTGTTTTTGGTGGTTTTATGGAGTTTTTATGCAGTTCGGATAATAAAATCCGAATTGCAGAGGGCGCGTGAGAAACTCATAGGGTGAGAAAAGAAATAGTCATACAAATATTGAAACATGATTGAATCAATCCAAAGGATTATAGCTAAACTAAAGACTGCATATTCCTGGCGAATATGGATGGTAATTAGACCAAAAGTCTAATGGACACCCGCAAAAAATATTCACAATAGACATGTAAATACCCACATTGTTAGGTTTGAGTTTGGGCTTATTAAATACCCGTAGATTTGAACGGGTATGAGGCGCGGGTAGGGGACTCTAGTGCTCAGCCCGCTCCGCACCCTGCACATTATATATACTACAATTATATTTTTATAATACTAAAATTAGTTAATTAATCGTAAGTCTTTGATATTTATTATAATATGTATTTGTTTTTTTTTTTTTATACTTTTGATGTTTTTTATTTGGCTAAAATATTATGTCGTATAATATATTATAAGTTGATTAAAAATATTTTAGATCATATTTTAATTACGTTGTGATGTTTTTTTTTGTTATGTATTCTTTTTGTTATTAAAGTACAGGTAATAGGTGCGAGTGCGGGCGCAAAACTTGTTTCCCACGAGGGTACGAGTTCGGGTACAAGGATTTTTTATAAACGCAGGTATGGAGATGTGCAATATAGTACCTTGTCCAAATGGCACCCATTGCCATCTCTGTCGGCATAACCATATCAAACAAATTCAAATGATAGTCTCCAATGATCTCAACTAAATGAACTCCACCTATGCAATTTAAGTTGCACTGCAACATAAATAACTGAGCAATTATTAAAGACCCATCTTTGGAGACTTCAATGTAGAGGCCGAGGTTGAAGTTGTATTTGAGGACAATTTGGATGTAGCAGCATATGACGAGTTTCAATTTTCACTGTCAACAATTACGAGAAAGGGGAGACCTCAACAAGAGGATGTGGTAGAGGATACTCAAACACAAGGTACAAATCTCAAACTCAATGCCATAATTGTCAAAAGTTTGGCCACTATGCCTCGAAATATAGATTTTTTCAGGAATAAAGTAGAGGAGGAGACCAACTATGTGGAAGAAAAGGATGAGAAGTTTGAAATAATGTTGTTAGCACGTAGAAGTAACAAAGGCAACAAAGAAAATTCATGGTATCTTTACAATGGTGCAAGTAATCGTATGTGTGGAAAAAAGAACATGGTTTGTGGAGCTTGATGAATCACTAAGTGGCAATATCTCACTTAGCGACGATTCCAAGATTCTAGTGAACGACAAAGGCAATACCTTAGTTCACTAGAAAGATGGAAGACATCAATTTATTTCAAATTTCTACTATGTTCTAAATATGAAGAAAAATATTTTGGGCATGAGACAACGATTAAAAAATGACTATAATATTCATTTGAAAGATTAAAGTCTCTCCATCAAGGATGAGAGAAATAATCTCATTATCAAGGTCCCAAAGTCGTGAAACATGGTGTTCTTGTTGAATATCCAAAACAATGTGGCAAAATATCTCAAAGCTTGATACAACGATGCATCATGGAATTAGCATATTCAATTTGGACACTTAAATTTTGGAGGCTTGAGTTTGATTCTAAAACAAGATATGTTGAGAGGTCTTTTGTCTATTAACCATCTAAATCGATTGGTTGTAGGGTGTTTGCTTGGAAAACAATTACATGCACATTTTTTAAAGGAGTCAAGCTGAAGAGCCAAGAAGTGGCTCGAGCTTATACATGTCGATGTCTGTGGGCCAATCAAGGTGCGCTCAATAGGCAAAAACAATTATTTTCTGCTTTTTGTCGATAATTTTTCAAGAAAAATTAAGTCCATTACCTAAAGTAGAATAGAGAATGACAATGTTTGTTTTCATAATTTTTAATATATTTTTGGTATTAAATTGATTGTATTTAATAGAGTTATTCTTATAATGTCACCATCAAAAATACTAAAATAAAATAAAAAATTAGTCCCTCTAAATTTTTCTTCAAACAATGGTCTATCAAAAAATTCTAGCTATCAATATTGCAAAATATACTTTTTTTTTTTAAGAAACAAAATCAACCCATCTAAATTGGCATCGAGGTGAATCGAACCGAGACTTTGAGAAGGAGCACACTTCAATTGGCATTGAGGTGAATCGAACCCAAGACATTGAGAAGGAGCCCACTTCAATTCAAAGTCCCAAGTCAATACCATCCCAAATGAGTTTGTGTAACAAATATACTACTATTCATTATCTATATTTTTTTTTATCAAAAAATCATTATTTTGCATATAAAACATAACAAATTGATTCTGAGGATTTCAGTTTAGGTGAGAAAAAATATTAGTATGATATTTTGCAATATTGTTTAGTATTTTAGTGAGAAGATTTCATTATTCTTCATATTAAAAATATACTATTAAAGGTCTTGTTAATCGGTGCCCCTGAAGCACTGGATAAGAAACTAAAAGTAGAAATAAAAAACATGATTTACATTGAAAAGAGCAACATTTCAATTTTTAGAAAATAGAATACACAATTTCCAAGCAAAACTTTTTCTTTTCTAAGTTCTTAACTTGTGCCCCATGACATCGGTTAACATTTCCCTACTATTAATAGTAAAAACATTTTCTCTAAACTTTCTCTCAAATAAGATAGAAGACTTTAATTCCTTTTTTCGCTCATTCCTTCCCTTTCAAACTCTCTCAATCATAGCAAATGTATAAAAGAAACATGTTATGTGAAGGACAACAACTTTATGGAATTATTCTATAGGGTTATTCTTTCAAATTGTTCTTGCAACATGCGTAAAGTCTGAAAAATATTCCTATAAAAACACATAGATTTTAACCTATAATTTGAGAAATTTTTTTTTTGATTTTTGTCCTCCAATAACACAGTCACACATGAAGCGCCAACGTTGCAGAGAATCTTGCCACATTCTTGTTGCCAATTATTTTTTGAAATGACTTAGCCAAAAAAATTAGACACAATATTTTTTACCTCAATTTTTAATTTTGCTAATATTAATTTAGGGGCTGAAATAAAGAAAGAATTGTCCATCTTTTCATTTTAGACATAAAGTTCATAAACGCGGCCTATAGATTGAACTTTTTATGATCTTTTGCAAGCATGTTTATAATGTTAAAATAACTTCTCCCACATAATTTTTTTTTTCTTTCAATAATGATATATTAATTATGAACTTTTAAAGTGCAAAAAACTCAAAAATCAAAACAATGGAAACTTTTACCTAGAAATCAAATATTGAGCTGTTTTTTTTTGAGAGACCTTTATAAATATACGTACAAAAGATATGCAAAGATTTGTAGCATTTTGAAGACACGTCAATTTATTTTGATTTTTCGACCAAAACGTGTAAAATCGTAATTTTATTCCAAGTAAACATATATTTACGAGTCAAATTTTTTCCTCAATTTTCTAGGCATATGTTTATAATATCATGTTATGAATTTTCATTTCGCATAATTATGAATTTCTTAAAAAATCTATCATTAATTTGTCCATCATTTAAAAACTCTAAAATAAAGAATGATAATCAAGTTTTAGAATAAAAAATGACAATATTTATTTGCGTAATTGTTAAAATATTTGTTGGTGTTAAATTGATTATATTTTAATAAACTATTCTAATTCCAGCAGTAAAAACATGTCACCATCCTCTCCCCTAAACTTTTAGTAGAAAAAAATGGTTAAATTACACCAGAGGTCCTTTAAGATTGTGGTTTGTAACATATTGATCTTTTAAGTTATTTTTGTCACACATAAGTCCTTTAAGTTTGAGGTTTGTAACAGATTGGTCCTTTAAGTTATTTTGGTCACACATAAGTCATTTAAGTTTGAAACGTTTTCAATTTAGTCCTTCTGACACATCATTGTTTTGGTTAACATAAGAACTAAATTGAAAATTTTACAAACTTAAAGGACTTATGTGTGACAAAAATAACTTAAATGACCAATCAGTCACAAAGCTCAAACATAAAAGACTTATCTATTACAAAAATAACTTAAAGGACCAACCTATTATAAATCTCAAAATTAAAGGACCCCTAGTGTAATTTTTAAAAAAAAAAACACAAAAACATGTTATGTATTAGGAGTATCAAGTAAAATTAATCTTGTAAAAAAAAAGTAAAATTAATTCATGAACTAAATGGAAAAGTATAAACCGAAAAGAAAACATGAACCGAGTGGAAAAGTAATCAATCTTACTGTATTTCTTACCCTTTTTTTCAGGAAAAAATGTTTACTTACCTATTGTGGTTTGAAATTTTAAAATTAGTAATAATCGAATATTCTCTAAACTAGTCAAAACAATTAAATATTCATTTAATATAAAATCCAATTCAATGTATATAAAGTAGAAATATCAACCAACCAAATACATGAACTCAAATTATTAACAAGAATGAGTTAAGGTTAGTTCGATCGTATCTATTTAGAATTTCAAACTTTTTTTTACAATGAAAGAGTTATATATAAAAGAAATAGTAAAATCCTTACATTTATTTTTTCATCATTTACATTTAATTTGGTCAAAATCACTAACAATAAATTTTATTAATTACTTTTACTTTGACAAATTTTTAATTACGTGATCAACAAGACAAGCTTGGAACAAATTTCATTTGAGGACTTATTCTTTAATTTCTTAACCACGAAGAGAGTAAAGACTACAATAAGACCCGGTTCGGTTCATCTTGACCGGTCCAACCCAAAACCCCCGGTTCAGTTACCGGTTCTTCAGGTTTTTGTCTTTCACTTTTTCTTGTTCTTCTTCTTTCTCTTATCTCATTTTAACATAATCGTTCTTTCTTCACACCGCAAAAATCACCGACCCGAAATTGAACGAGTCAAGTTCGCTTCTGAACCCGTTAATTGGCGATGAATCTGTAAGTGTTCGATTCCATTTTCAATTCTCTTTCTATTGATGGTTTTATCGCCATAGTTGAAGCTTTCTAGCTCCCACAATTAGGGTTTTATTGATTCTGATTTTTTTCGTTTTTTTGTTTGGTATTTTAGGCTTTTGAAGTTTTGAAGTGTATTGTTTGATTTTGAATTTGATTTGGAAGAGAAAGAAGTAGAATTTAGGGTTAGGGTTTTTCTATAAAGTATTGGTTTTTAGCTTGAGGGTATTTGGGAAATTGGATTGTTGGTAGGGTTTGGATTGAGGGTCTGGGTTAGAGGATAATGTGTATACTGTGTGTCATTCAGAAGTGTTCTCGCCGGGTTGCTACAATGCTGCCTTGGTTGGTTATTCCATTGATTGGTTTATGGGCACTTTCTCAGCTTCTGCCACCAGCTTTTCGGTTTGAGATTACTTCGCCGAGATTGGCTTGTGTTTTTGTGTTGTTGGTTACTCTCTTTTGGTATGAGATTTTGATGCCTCAGCTGTCGGCTTGGCGGGTGAGGAGGAATGCTAGGCTTAGGGAGAGGAAGAGGTTTGAAGCTATTGAAATGCAGAAACTGAGGAAGACAGCTACGAGGAGGTGTCGTAACTGCTTGAATCCTTATAGGGATCAGAATCCTGGTGGGAGTCGGTTTATGTGTTCGTATTGTGGGCATGTTTCGAAGAGACCGGTTTTGGACTTGCCTGGGTCCCAAGAGTTGCAGATTTCGAATTCTGGTATTGTTAAGGATTTGGTTGGGAAAAATGGGTGGATGTGCAGTCAGGACTGGTTGGAGAATGGCAATTGGGCTGGCGGTTCTGTTCGAGGTAATGCTATCAACTGGAGGATGAATGGGAATGGAAGTATTTTTGGAGATGAGCATTGTTTGACAACTAGGTCATATTCTGGTATTTTGGTGTTTGTTTGCAGGCTTTTGGCATCTTTTTTCTTGACCATTAGATGGCTTTGGCGAAAGATTTTTAGAATTAGTTCAAGGGAAGAATATTTGTCTGATGCTGAACGCAGGGCACTCCTGGCGAAAAGGGGTGAGAATGGGGAAAACCTGAATGAAAGTAGAGTAGAAAAAGCACGCAGGAAAGCTGAAGAGAAAAGACAGGCTAGGCTAGAGAAAGAACTTTTGGAGGAGGAAGAGAGAAAACAGAGGGAAGAGGTTGCAAAGTTAGTGGAGGAGCGTAGGAGGCTGAGAGATGAGACAATGGAAGCTGAAAAAGATAACAACAAATTTTCACATACCAGTAAAGAGAAAGACCGAAGGAAGGAAGCTGAAAAGAAGCGTCAGGAAAGAAGAAAAGAGAAAGATAAAGGGTCTAGTAAGAGCAATTCTGATGTAGAAGAAATGGATAAAAGAGCTACCAAAGAAAGTGAACGAAAGCGGGACTTTGACAAAAAGACTGAAACTGATCATAGAGTGCATCAGAAATCTGGATTAGAGAGTGGCAAAGGACAGAGTACAGATACTGCACACAGTAAAAATTTGGTTGCAAATAGTTATAACCAAGGAAGTACCGGGACAAGGTACCTTGATCGCATGCGTGGTACAATTTTGTCTTCTTCAAAAGCACTTGGTTTTGGAAAGGGTGCTAATATTCCTGCCACTGTGGTGAAAGAAAGCAAGTCTAACAAATCTGTAGATCATGCTCATGCTGCTGCCAGCAAGAGAGATATACTTCCTCCTGAACGTCCAGCTGCTAAATCCAATTTGAATGGAGATGATAAGAATATCAGTCATTCTGTAAGTTATCATGCTTGCTGTCTCTCCTTTTCTTTGCTTTTTATAATTCTGTTTTCTGAAGGTTGATTGATATAGCATTACTCACTTTTTATTCAAAGGAATTTTTTATACTTAGATGGATTTTACAGGCCATTGTATTGCTACCTTTATTTTTTTTGTGTGTGTGTACCATTTTAAACATTCAATCTTTGAAATTTGGCAAAACTAAATGGTGCTCTATTTAGTTTTAATTTCTAGTTACCTACGATAAATTTAGGCAAGTGTCAATTTTTTATAAATACATGACCTGAAGATTGTTCCCTGCAGGTTCTGCCAGAACCAAAGCCATGGACTGCACCTAAAAAATCATGGCAGCAATTATTTACTCGTTCCTCATCTGTTCCTAAATCCTCAAATTCAAATGTAATATGCAGACCGAATTCTAAAATTCAAGTTGAAGCCAAAAGCCCTCAATTATCTGGCCAGTCACCAGTCACACAATCATTTAACAATCCAATTCAGTTTGGTCTACCATCACCGTTTAATATTTCTACTCATCTTAATGGTTCAACTAGTTGTAGTCTAGGTTTCTCTCCTGCAATTGAACCTGTATTCCCTCCTGTTGTAAATACATCACATGACTTCAGGCATGAAGAGCAAGAGCTTTTTGAAGACCCCTGTTTTGTCCCACATCCATCATCCTTGCTTGGTCCTGTTTATGAGTCACTTGATAATTTTCCGTTGGATTTGGGAAGTGGTTTTATTAAAGACGCAGAAGTAATAAAGCCCCACTCTTTAAGAAACACATCTGGTACTGACGTCAATAAGCCATCTCCAATTGAGTCCCCATTGACCCGAGAAAAGAATAATGGTTCTAATAGATTTACTAGTAACCTCCAAGCCCAAGATATACGTCCATTTCCTTTGGATGATGCAGCTGCAATTGAGAAGGGAACATGGCAGATGTGGAGTAGTTCACCTCTTGGTCCGGAAGGTTTAGGTTTTGTTGGTGGCCCAGGAAGTTGGCTTTCATCCTCACAAAGGAACATGCCAACCAATGATGACTTTATCTTCCCAGCATGTCAGAAGACTACAACTAATGTTTTTAACAAAGACGATAGCATAGTTCCCAGTAGCTATCCTGCCCAGAATGTTTTTCTTCCTAATGGTAATAGTGACGGGACCTTCAGCCCTGTTGCAGTTTCAAGAGGATATGATCCTTGGTTACAAAACGGTCTCTTTCCACCTTTATCTGGTGGCCTTAAACCTCATGAGATTGCTCAGAATGAAAGGATGTATGGGAATCCAAGCGGATC
>Ga0228711_1005265_pt1 | contig 19741 bp, 4 predicted proteins | sample MedpolnodulmetaG_2_FD_177996 | JGI IMG/M metagenome (GOLD analysis project Ga0228711, IMG submission 177996) | Root nodule microbial communities from Medicago polymorpha collected in Santa Monica, California, United States - brown nodules | ecosystem: Host-associated > Plants > Roots > Nodule... | reverse complement strand
ATTATACAAAGTTCCTCCACAAAAAAGTAACTCAAAATTTTATTATTAGGTCCAAATTTTCATTAATATAATCTTGAAAATTTGGCTTTTAGAAAAATTCATATTTAATTCATTACATGTTAAAAAACTAAAAGATTTTATAAAAGAGTGTCTTACGATCTTAAGAACATGTCAGTAAAAAAATATTTCAAAAATTTAGAAGTTTAAGCATAATTAAACAAATTTTAATTTAACAGGAACTAAAAACACTAACGGAAATTTTTGTAAGGACTAAAAACTGTGATTTGTTTTTATAAGGACTAAAAACAAAACTGCATATATTTATAAGGATAAAAACTTAATTAACCCTCTTGAGAATGATTTTTTCCTAGAAGTTAAATTTTCTTTTTTTAGAGATAGAAGTTAATTTTTTTTAACTTTGCAACAAATATAGGAATCTATCTATCTATATTTATAACATCTACATTGTTGACAATAATCCTTCAAAGTTCAAACCATAAAACAAAAACCAATGATAGTTAGAAAAATATTGATGAATTACATGGTTGATGCATTGAGAACTACGTTCTTCAACCTCATGTGCAAACTAAAATATAATTAGGGTGGAGTTAAAATTGTGTTGAAGGGAACCCTCTGCACTTAAAAAATAAAATACATGGAAAACAAAGAGAAAAATAGAAGAATAATTAAGTCTTCAATCCAATCAACAACACTTTGAATCCCTTGAAATTTTATTTTTGCACCTTGACCGAAAAGACTTGAGAGGGTGTAGTTGAAGATTGTACAAAATCAACATAATCTTGCAAAATTCACCAAAAAAGGGTAATGGTGAAGTTGAAGATTGTTTTTTATGGGTTTTTTGTTTTTTTTGGGTTGAAGATGAAAAAGACAGAGAGGTTAAAGATGAAAAATGGGTTGGAGATGAAGATTTTTAATTTATTGTTTTTAGTTTTATTTTAAATTTTTTATTTTTAATAAAAGTTAATTAAAAAATTGATAATCAACACCTAACAGCCACATCAACATTGTTTAATATAAAAGGGTAACAGGGAAATTGTTTAAGACATAAATGATCAATTTAAAACTTAAAAAAAGACTAACCCGATACATTTGTCAAATTCGAATGACTTCGGGAGATATATGATCTAAACTAAAAAGAGAATGCTAAATAGTACCCTTAAAGCATTAGTTAAACAACCAAAACAAGTAACATTTTATTAAAAATAGTGTAATTATTACTTAATCAAAAGTCAAAACTTATATTTTCAAGACAAATTTTCTATTTATAGATTCTCTAACCATTGCCCTGAAGGCACTCAGGACAATGATTAGCAAGACCCAAAATAAAATGAGAAAATTTGAGCAATGCAATTTTCTATTTTGATATCGGGGGTTATCAATACTGATTTAATTTTCAAGAAATTATAAGTATACACATCAAATTTATGCAAATCCTATATAAAAAATAACTAACATCTTATACCTCAAAAGAATCTGAGTCACCATCTAAAAGTATAGAAGTCTTGTATAAAAAAGTCGAGAAAGAATGAGGAGTATCATAATTTCATCTCATTTTTTTGTTTCACGAAAGTTTAGGTGAGTTGAATTCTGGAGGCTCAATAGGTTCAATGCATGTCTCAAAATTTAACTAGTGCTAACAGATGTATTTACAGATCACAAATTAAAAAGATTTTTACATCGACAACAAAAGTTGAACTTACAAACTTACATATATGCCAATTTCTGACCAACTAAATTAATCTTGTCAGTATAGTTCTAATTTCATTTGTCATAGGGGCTTTCTTTTAAACTTTTTAAATATTTATTTGTGTTAAGCAAGCTAATTAACCATGGAACCCACAAAACTAAATATATATACCATATGCGTCTAGTAATGGCAAATGCCCCTATATGTTAGTGTTATAACCAACTTCCTTATCACTTTATTCTTTTAACTTTCGCTCCACCAAGTTAATCTTATAGAAAGGTAACTTTCACGACTCAAATTAATTTTTTGACAATGATAAAATTGTACTCTATCCGAATCTATTTGTAAGAAATATTTGATTTTTTTAATTCATTGCATAAATGATGTATTTAGTCTATATTCTAGACAAGATACGTCAATTACTCAACGAATCTAAAAAATCAAATTTTAAATAGAACCGAATAGAGTATCCGGATGGAATAGAAGAAGCCCATAGGTACCTATATTATATACTCAACTCTAGTGAACATCTTTTTGCAGTGACATTGGAAACAAAACGAACCAAAACATCCGAAAAACAAAACTGGAACACGACGACGATGTCGCATTCCCGTAAATCAAGGTAACATGGCTTCCATCAAATTCTCCAATCACAGTTTTGATTTTGTGAGCATTTTCTATTCAACCTCAGTTAACACAGCTATCGAAGGTTGATGCTTCATTTTGCATGAGACCCGTTTGATGAAATGCTTCACCCAAGTCTCAAACTAAACCTAACTCCAACATTGAACACACGGTGATTTAACTATTCAACAGTGATTGTTCCACTAGATTCCGTGTAGTATTGTTTACAAGTTTCCAAAATCTTTCATTTTTAAGTATTTTCAATTTGGGTTATTATGGCTAGTAAAACTTTGTTTAAGTGGCCAAAGCAAATTACAAATTCACTAGTTGAGAAGCTAATAAAAGCCGAAAAGGACATAAACAAAGCTCTTGTTATGTTTGATTCTGCAACAGATGAGTATAGCAATGGATTTCGTCACGATCACAATACTTTCGGTGCAATGATTCATAGGCTAGTATCTGTGAATCAGTTTAGACCAGCTGAAGGAATGTTGGAGAGAATGAAGCAAGAAGATTGTGAGGTTACTGAGGACGTGTTTTTAACTATATGTAGAGGCTATGGACGTGTGCATAGGCCACTTGATGCCATCAGGGTTTTCCATAAGATGGAAGGTTTTCAGGTTAAGCCGACGCAGAAGTCTTACCTTACGGTATTTGATATTCTTGTGGAAGAAAACCATGTGAAAAGGGCTATTGGTTTTTATAAGGAGATGCGAGAAAAGGGCATTCCGCCAACTGTTGTTTCCCTCAATATTTTGATCAAGGCGCTCTGCAAAAACCAAGAAACTGTTGAGTCTGCTTTTCGAATATTTCGTGAAATGCCCAATCGTGGATGCCAGCCTGATTCGTATACATATGGTACGTTGATTAATGGGCTGTGCAAACTTGGAAAAATCAGTCAGGCAAAGGAACTGTTGGATGAGATGGAGGAGAAAGGTTTGTCGCCTTCTGTTGTTAGTTACACTAGTTTGATACATGGCTTGTGTCAATCTAATAATTTGGACGAAGCTATAGAATTGCTCGAAGAGATGATAATAAATGGCATTGAGCCAAATGTTTTTACATATAGTTCTTTAATGGATGGTTTGTGTAAAAGTGGACATTCTTCACAAGCAATGGAGTTGTTAGAAGTGATGGTTAGAAGACGTCTATCGCCCAATATGGTCACTTATAGTACTTTAATCAATGGACTGTGTAAAGAAGGAAAGCATAGAGAAGCTGTGGAGATTCTTGACAGGATGAGGCTTCAAGGGTTGAAACCAGATGCAGGGATGTACGGGAGAATCATAAGTGGCCTTTGTGCTGCTTGCAGCTATCAAGAAGCAGCAAACTTCATTGATGAGATGGCTCTTGGCGGTATCTCACCTAATCGAGCAAGTTGGAGCTTTCATGTCAGAATGCATAACATGGTTGTCCAAGGTCTTTGTAATAATGTTGATCCAACTCGCGCATTCCAATTGTATCTTAGTATGCGTACTAGGGGTATCTCTGTTGAGATTGGCACTTTTGATTGTTTAGTCAAATGTTTTTGCAAGAGAGGAGACCTGAATAAAGCTGCTCGAATTCTGGAGGAGATGATATTAGATGGCTGCATTCCGGATGAGGGAATGTGGAATGTATTAATGTGTGGACTTTGGGATCGGAAAAAAGTTCGAGAAGCTACAGAGCTATTGGTGGCTGAGCTGAAGCAGAAATTTGTTGAAGCTGAGAGTTGAAGTTTGTAAGTCCAGATGAGAACATATGGAGTGTATTAATTTGTGGACTTTCTATGATGATCATTGCTTCCATGACCAAGGATAAAGATTCAAACTGTGACAGTAGATTTGCTGTGTGCAATTGAAGGCTAAATTTACACCTAACCTTCTCTGTTTGTGGACACTTCTTGGTTCTTGCCTGACCTTTTTTGAAACTTTAACAACACAAATATTTGTTGCAAAAATATTTTCCATGGTTCTGGCCTGATGGATAAGGCAAACACACAGGTAATTAAAAATCCTATGTTTTGATCAAACCCATTAAATGATGGTTATTTTTATTTTTCATTTTCTAGAAACCTTGTCATTTCTAGAAACCTTGTCAGTTCCAGCAATTTGGCCAAATTTTAAGTATACCACATTCTTTTCATAGTGCAAAATTAACATTTAAGTTGGCATTCTTATTTTTCTGATTACTATTTATATGGTCTGATTCCTCAGATACTTTATCTATTATTGTGTTGTTTAACGGTGAATTCTCACTATACTTTAACAAGGTTCTGATGTTCTGTTTTATCTGTTACAACAAAATTGGAGAAGTTCAAAATTCCTGCTAGATAGGGTAAATATGTAGATTACTAAGTAAATAGATTGTATTTTTGACACACCATGTCTGTTTGTGGTTGTGGATCATGATCAGCTAATGCTGAAATTTTCTGTTGGGGATAACTTTACATCTCTGCTGGAAATATGTATATGATTGTGATTGTTCAACATGTATATTTGGGTTTAAGATTCAATAAATACCATTTTCCCCTTGAAAAGTCAAATAACTGGTTCGGTAGTTCCCTGTTTTCTGCGGCAAAATGATACGGAATTATAATTGACTCTTGGACTCTTGACTCTTGACCACTAACTTCATGTCCTCAATATCGACAAATTCTTGCTGAATTCTGTCAAGTGTTCCAGGTTGTTTAGCGTCACTTCAGACAAAAGTTTGTTCTAGTTTTAAACTTTTAATCAAGCAGAGGTTCCTCATCATTGGATATGAGACTAATCGTAACGAGTTGCTTGAGGTGATATTCAGTTTTTACCAATGGATAAAAAAAACTGAGTAAAAATATTGCTTGCATGATCAAGATAGCTTATAACCAATGGATTAGTAACAAAGTTTTTCTGGTGCTAGTTTTTCTCCAGGTTTAATATACACTAAAAAAGTATTGAGACAAATTTAATTTGAAAACTATGTGATATAGATTTTGCAATGAGAATAAATTGAAACACGGTGTTACAACTTACGAAGTTCCAATAGTAGGTCCAGATAAGGGTCAGAGCCTTTATGATTTATGGGTCTCTTGTAGCTGCAGGTTGTCTTGCCTTGTATTGCAAAGTAAAAGCCAATTTTATGAAATAATGCACTTAGATTGAATATAAAACCATAAACATAAAAACGCCAATAATTCATTAATCAGATACATTACTGAAATTGGATACAACCATAAACATAAAAAAGATCTCAATTATTAACTTGTTGAAAGGGGGAAGCCAATTCCATGTCTCTCAGTAGGAAATGCAACGAAAAGCATGCTGCAAAAAACACCAATTGCCACAGGCAACGCCGTGAGGATTTCTTGTATCTCTTTTGATGGTTCTGGAAAAAAGCAATTCACCACATTCTGATCAAACAATGCAATTGCTGCAAACACCAGAATTGACATCACCGCATGCATGAAATCTATAAACTTTATGCGATATTTTGCAGCAACTTGAGGTGGAAGTTTGGTTGATCCATCAATAACCCACAAGCCCTTGAAGGTGGCAAACCCATAACAAATATTCCCCTTGCTGTCTCTAATGCTATCAGTAAAGTTTAGCAGGAAGCATGATGCACCACATAGAGACACAAGTACAGAAGTCATGGACTTGCTGACAGAGTCACAGTTGCCAACATTTGTAAAAATTGGTGACAAAAGTTGGAAAGCAAGAACAGTGCCTGTAGGTAGAAGGTTTGCCAAATGTGCCGTGCTCTGAAATGTCGAACTTATAGCTTTCTGTACCAGACTCCTCTCTGCTTCTGGAACCTCCGCATTCCGCAGGAGTGGAACCTTTTGTTCATCGTTCTTAGAATCATCGTCGATTTCTAAATTGATGTCCATCGCGTATACAACCTCCTTTCACCTTCCTTTAATGTTATGTTTTGTTTTGATCACTTTTGTATATGTAGCTTATGTTTGTTTGTTGATAAGGTATATCTATATAATTAATATATAGCTCAGCATAATTTTGAGTGAAGGGAAGGGAGGGCTTGACATTGCTTGCAAGAAACACAAACATAAAACTTGATAAAACAGCTTTCAATATATTCCTTAAATAGTAGTTAGTTTGAGGAAAGATTGTAAGAGGTGTGTTTTTTTTTGTAAATGCTTACGGTGGAAAGTAGCATAAGATAAACTGAATCATGGGATCCTCGTCTTCAGGATGAAAGTATACCGTCCAAAGTTACACGCTAATTGCCATCTTTTTAGAAGCACTTACTTACACGGTTAATCGTAAGAACAATAAATCCATAAACTAGTAATTATTATTTTAACTTTGTAAGTTATACCAAAATGTCATGGTGTCGTCCTCGTGAGCTTAACTCAATTGGTAGGGATAATACATAATATATGCTAGGTTTGAGGTTCGAACCCCGACCACCACAAAAAAAATGTCATGATGTCACCTCAAATAATTTTTTTTTATACCAACATGTGGTTTGCGTTGCCTTAATTTTGTAAGTTGTACCAACGTGTGAAGTGCGTTACCTTCCTTTAAATTATCAACGATTTAGTAATTGTTGAGTTTGTTGCATGAGGGAACATTTTTATGTGATTAAACAACTATGAGTTGAGTATGAAGCACGGATACTCCAAAACGGAGCCGTACTCGTATGGATATCGATACTCTACGGATACTCGCGGATATGTATCCACGAAGTATCGGAATTAATTATTTTAATTTTCAAAAAATATATTATCTTATACTTATTAGATACTCCATAGATACACAATGATACTTATAAGATACTTCACATATACGTATCATAGAAAAGATGAAAGGGGAAAAAGTTAGACAATGTTGTAGAAATTTTGTAGAGATGTATACGATTTAATTTTAGATATGCATCAGTAGAATTGTTTCTTGATGAATCCCTTAAAATTATGTTTCTTATGGATGAAGGTAATGAGAGAAAGGTGATTCAATTAATCAACATTGGATAAAATTTGTGTTGAATGCTTCTCTCGATATCCCAACAAATGAAAATAAAATATAGTTTATAAGAAAACTTTACATATATATAATAATGAAGGGTAATCAATGCTTATTTTCTTCAAGTATTTTACATATATACAGGTTTTAGTATGAAAAATTTGTTGACGTATCTTATCCGTATCTTATCCTAAATTTAAAAAATTTTGCGTATCCGCGTACCTGTATTGTATCGTACCTGCACCCGTACCCGTATCCGGGCTTCATAGGTTGAACTTAACTCAGTTGGTAGGGACAATGCATAATATATACAAGGTCTGTTCGAACTCCGACCACCACAAAAAAAAAAACTAGGAAATGAACTCCAAGGTTATCATAGTAGTAAGGGGCTTGAAACTTAAGAGTGTGCTCTTGTGTAGGTCTTAAATTTTAAAGTTTTTTATCTGACTTCAATTGGACGTCTCAAAATGTAATGTTTTTTTTTTTTTTTAGCTTTTTTATCTTTTTTTTCTTCCTTTAAATCTTCTCTATTTGTTTGAACGTGGAACAAAATTTGCCTCAGTTATAAGTTATTTCGAACACTACGGTTGAAGCTTAACGTTTTCTTTTGATTTCTTCTTCTTATTATCATTATTATCATTGCTTGTACGGTATCATACCTCTCTAAAATATAAAATATACAGGTGGAAAAAACGATTATTGAAGCATGCATTTAGTCTTTTAGCAACATGAATTTTTCCATTCCCATGTTTTCCTAGTACTTTAATTAATTTGGCAATTCATATTTTTACTTTTATGCTGAATTGATCTTTTGATTGCTTTATATCAGAGAGATAAAGGTTTGGTCCAAAGAAAATATTTTCTCAATTTCTTCCTCGAGAAATATTATTTTTAAAAGAGAAATGAAAATAATTAGTTCACCATTTCTCTTTTTCGTCAAACAATAATTATAGTTACCAATCCACAATTTCGCCTAGAAACATGCCTTACAAAACAACTGGTTGGACTCATGTGTAGATTCAATCCCCTGCTCACGATAGGTCCTTCAAAATTGCTCACATTTATATAAAAATAATTCGATATAAAGTTACGGCTTGATCGAGATTCGCACACAAAAAAAAGTTGATCGGAAATTAGAACCCAATTGATTGAGCAATTTAAAGGCCTATTGAACAAAAACTAAAAACACTAAAAATCTTCCAAAACCCTCCATCTCTTATTTTATAATCCGAAATAAGATGCATAAGAAGGTTGAAGGGTTGGAAAAGAAACACTCTTCCCTCTTTTCCGTTTACTAGTTTTTTTTTGTTACAAGAGGAAAAAAAATGAAAAAAGAAACAACAAAGAGGGGAAGGAAAACTAAGGCCGAGCGAAAGAAACTCTTATGACATCCTTGAGAAGAACACAATACATGTCACTAGGTGAATCATGGAAGATAACAATGTTCCTTTGAAAACATCCGATAAAACTGAAACGATATAGAGAAGATTAACATTGTCTCTCCGCAAGGCAGACACACACAAATTGAGAAACTGGTCCAGACTTTTCCTTATAGTAGTTTATTTTAGACAATTTTTTCCTTTTAAGAAGTAAGCTTTGTGAAATTTAGGTGCAGTGAAAAAAATAGAGGTGCGGTAAGTCGCTCCTCTTTCCAAGCGTTTGTTAGGCCCATTAGTTATGGAAGGAACTATTCCCACCTCAAATTATTCAGATGTACACATCCAACAAAAATAAAGTATACTGTTGAACAAAATACAAAAATTGTTCAGTTAAAAAATACATTTCCAAAGATATTTAGAAGGGTGGCCAAAATTGTTTTCTTACTTAATTGTTTTCTAGAGCTCTTATTCTTTTTTGAATTTGTGTCCTAAGTAGGTTTATCTTTTTTGGACGTGAAAATTTGACGTGGATCCGTACTAGGCATGAGAGTGGGTATTAAAGTTATTGACCATGCGATTTACTATCAATTTTTTCTTTCTTATTTGTCCCTTTGCCTTTTCATAAAGTAAATGAACAAACGTTTAAGTAAATGTTACCTCTCTTTACTTTTTTGCTATCCAAAATTCCAAATACTTTTTTTTGTTTTCACTTATTTATTTGTTTATTGTATATATTTAGGTATTTTCTCTTGCATGTAAATGATATTTCAAGTTATAGATGTATGTATTGTTCATGCTATTTATGACTGTCACAAACATTTAAAGTCCCCGAAAGATATTGTAGTTGAACAGACACATACTGCACTATAAAAGACTAGACTATACCGAATCATTGATAGTAGTTCGTGTGATTAGTATTAGTAATATAATGTAAACTAGATCAACTTTTGTCGGATTAAGTTTTAAAATGGACTTCAACAACCACAACTAAAAACCTTATTCTATTGTAAAAATTCGCGTAGCTACCATACTATATATTGATTATTTTTACAGGCAAGACAGTTTGATGAATGACTCCAAAAATCATATGATTTATTGGAACAATAATGCATATGTGAATTCACACACTATGCATCTGTTAATCCGATAAACAATGGTTATGTAAAATCCCGTGCTAGCTTCCACAGATGTTTTTTTTAAAGAAACAATTATTTCAAGGCAATAAGAGGGAGAAAAACAAGTTTATGAAATGGAATTTTACAAGTAGTTAATTAAAAGGTACTTAATTTTAAAAAAATATGTCATGTCATAATTTATTGCAACAATGAAAATCAAAATGGAATTGGACTTCGCTAGATCTAAGATATGTGATCTGAGTGTTCGAAGAGACTTTGAGTCTAGGGTGTCTTCCAACAATAACTTCCTTTTTTGGTGGGGTGTAATGTACATGCAAATATTTTGACAGTCAAGTCAGTAAATCATGTAAGTGAGAGGTAACTAAAGTAAAAATGAGCATATCCGAATTGAGGTTATAAATTAGTCTTTATAGTGGAGGATTAAGGTTCTAGTCTTTGAATCGTTACATGGACAACTCTCTCTTAGGAATATCTGTGAGCTGATTATGGAAAGTTATCACATGATCAGGATTGAACGATTAAGATCTCTCCACATAACATTGATCCATTAGTTTTAGAGCAAATCCATGATATCTTTCATCTACATGTTAGCTATGAGGGGCACCTTGACCTATATCGAGAATGAACATTAGCTAAGTACTCCGAAACAAGAACAAAAGGAAACAACTACTTTCATAGCTTGGGTTAATTACCTCAATATAAACCATTAGCCCTCATGAAAAAACATATTTTTAATGTCAAAATCAATTATGCAATTTCCATAAAAATTTATGGCTTTTCATAAATTTATTTAAATGAAAATTATTGTGAGTGTGTAATTTATTTTTAAGAGAGCTTTTTCTATTACTCACATAAAAGTCCTAATACAAATAATAAACAAAATCTCCGGCTTAAGTTAAAAACTTGAATATTCTTTTCTGTTTTTTGCATTGTTGTTCTTTTAAAACTTCTTTTGTTGATCATAAATAAAAATATTTATGTCAAGACATATATTCAAAATTTCAGAGTATTCATTAAGCTCCTCTTTGGTTGTTCACAAGATAACTCACCATTTGTATCTCATGTTTAGATAGGTGATTAACACTAAAATGTAATGATAAAAAAATCTAATATAGTGGTGAACAGCAATATAAGATAATGATATTTTAAAAAAAATAATATAATGATGTGTTATTTCTGATTATTGTGTTACCCTGCAAAATTATTGGCACTTGAGAAAATGTAACTTGAAAGACTCTGATTTTATTTATGAAACTTGATTATTAATTTTTTAATGCGTAGGTTGATGAAAATTGGAGATGGGAAACTGAATAATTTTTACATGCTCCATTTGTCAAAATAATTATCATCATTTTCATCATAGTTCAATAGTATTCTTGTTTACTACTCTAAAATTCATGCCTTCAAGATTATGAGACTCATGCTTCAACCATGTGGACCCCTTATGATCCTTAATTGTTTGTAATAATATTGGACTTATTCACTTCATCAGCAATAAAGCTTGCAATTATAGCACAAGGGTATTGAAAAAAATGTAAATAAAGCTTCAAAATCACTTTATAACCCACGTTTCAACTACAGTTTTTTTAATCATGAAGAGGGAAGGTGCCAAAATGTGATGAGTTGCATGGACCGTAAAAGTTTAACCAATCTTTTACGTCATATAATGTTCTCTAGCACAAACAAGCATGTTGATAGTCATAAAATGTTCTCCAGCACAAACAAGCATGTTGATAGACCAATAATTAACCCATCAAAATCATGAATGAGAAATCGTGTCCCCTCTCTAATAATTGACACCCTGAGCTTTTTTGTTAAATTGGTTCCACTTTCTGTTTCTCATAATTGGTTTGTTTGTGAACTTTTTCCTTAATTTGAGGAATAGGTGGGCAAACCCACATTGATGTATAGTGTGTTTGTGGTAATGTTAATTTTTTTTTGGGAGAATTCTAATCAATGTCTCAGTGACATTGGTTAAGCATCTAAAATAAGTAAGTTTGTATGAAAAAGTTGTGTAATTATTACTTAATTAAAAGTAACATCTAATGTTATATATCGGAAGTAACTCAATCATTACAAAACCGATTTAAGATAAATTTATATGCATGTTACATCTCATCTATCTTATCTAATGTGAGACTCTTAACATACATTCTCATGCCTAAGATTGAACAATTTTGACATAATTATTGTGGCTTAATAGTAGGTGGCCTGACATATCTCAAATAAATTAAGAATTAAATCTAACTCAACTTTTACAAAACAAAATTTTAAGCACATTTTAATAAGAAAATGCAGTGGAAAAAGCTATGTTCACATGCTATGTTATGCAGTTATACTCAATAATGGCCTGTGTGAGGGGACTAAATGCACCTAAGGTGGAGACCCCACTAATAATATTGGGGCAACATTCTCAATTAATAGAAATGGACTTAAATTAGGAATCAATATTCATATTACATTTGGAGGGTTGATTTTCATTTGTCCTTGATTCCTCACCTATCCTTTTCTCTTTATTTTTTTGTTTATGTGTTTCCTTTTATTATACCTTGACAACAAGACCTTAACCTTTGGAATAGCATCATTAACATGAAAAGATCCAAGAGCATGGTTTTGTATTGTAGTAGTAGTGTTTTGTAGAGTCAATGCCCATGCCTCTAGGCCTGTACCACTCAATTCCACTTTACCTCGTGAATGAATGGATCGATAGATATAGGAATATGATAGATAATTTGCAAAATATACAAGTAAAGGACATAAACACCGTGGGTATGCGTCCATCAACCACTAGCTGTAGCTACTCCAACTTGGGAATGGGATGTTGTCTCTTATTATTGAATCTTTTTAGTTGTGATGATAAGTTGTATCCGTAGCTAAATGTCTTTTAATACCAGGTGACACTCCAACGTTCGTTGTGTTTTTTTGGTAGAAGGAAAAATCATAGGCGTCACCTTTATCATTTTATGGGGTACCTATCTATACGCCTATGTTCATGCAATTAGGCCAATGCAATTGTTTTAAATTTTGAAAAATTAATTTTTTCTTTTCAAAAGAGCATATCAAAATTAATTTATAATTGATAATGATTTTCTAAAGTATTTAGAAGATTTCATTTTTGTTAAAAAATGGATGGTTTTGAAGAAACTCAATATTTTAAGAGTAAATGGTCACTTTAGCCCCTGACTCCGCACCTCGTTGTCACAAAGATCCCTAACTCGGATTTAATACAAATAAGTCTCTCACTCTGCACTTCTATTATCATTTTAGTCCCTTATAGGGGTGTTCGCGGTGCGATTTGGTTCGGTTTTGAGCATAAAAGTCATCCAAACCGCGAGATAAAAAAACATGCGGTTTGGTTTGGTTCGGTTGATTTTTAAAAAGTCATCCAAACCAAACCAAACCAAACTAATGCGGCTTAGATTGGTTCGGTTGGTGCGGTTTATCGAGAGATAAAAAAATATTACATTAACTCTAATATTGCCAACTTGCTACAAAATAAACATAGGAGTTCTAATCAGATTAAAACTAACCAGATTAAAACCAAACAAAACTTATATTAAAATAGGTAAAATTAAGAAGAAACATAAGCATGAAACAAATTATTGGGAAGAAAAGGAAACAAATTCATCACTGGAAATGAATTGAAGGAGATGAAAAGGAATTAGAATCGAATCTGATGGTGCAACAATGAAAAAATCGAATCAAAAGAGATTATTCTTGGGCTATGTAATTGGGCTAGTACAAGTTTAAGTAATATTGATTATACTTGCGGTTTGGTTTGGTTGCTGAGATGTAAACTGCAAACCGAACCGAACCGCGCGGTTCAATGCAAAAGTCATCCGAATTCATCCGAACCAAGTGCGGTTTTTTGCGGTTTCAGTTTGGATTGGTTTGGTTTGCGGTTTTTCTATTGGGTTGGTTCGGTTTTGAACACCCCTAGTCCCTTTCATTAAATAATTCTGTTAAGTGATGATGTGACACAAGTTTTACGATACATGACATATGAGGTGTCACAAGGACTAAAATGAACGTAGAAAATGGTCACTTTGGTCCTTGAACCAAAAATCAATATCCCCAAATTGAATATCAAATCTCTAAATCCCTAAATGTCATCTAATTCTTTCTTTTGTTCAAAATCAATCTTCCATTAAACATCAATTTACTGTTAGGTCCTTGACTCTGTATACTTATTATCAGTTAGGTCATTGACTATGCTTTCTGTTTTGAGTTCTATAAAGATTTTTGCCTTGTGATCTATCAGTTCAATGAAGTTGTTTATGTCATTTTGTTGTTTAGAATAATGATGAAGTTGCAGCTATAATATCATATTTCTATTATTCAAATATCAAATTATAAATATACAAATATTATTTGCTTGGTTTGTTCTACCTGATCTCTCGTTCTCCATATGTTGCCCCTCCTTTCATATGTATTGGTAGTTATTCAGTATGCTTTTTTTATGCAAAATAAAAATCAAGACATATATATTTTATTTAGTATTGCAAACTTGGCAACTCCCTATCAACAAACATGTATCATGAGCTCCTATATTCTATAACACATAATACTTTTAGTCTCAAATCGTTATTTTTAATAAAACTAAACACATGTGTATCTATCATGTATTCTAAAGAAACTTATTAGTAATGACTTATTGAATTATATGCCCAAATATGGTGCACACTTTTGATTACTTTATGGTTGGTCTTTATGTAATGACTTAATAGTTATGTTATTGAAACATTTTGGTGTTCAATTATAGAATCGTTTTGGCTAGTGTTGTAATAGTTTACAAGTTTTTAACACAAATACCCAAAAAATCAAATGTTGCAATGCCTCCTTCCTACTTCTTGCACTAATATCTTATTGATGTCGGTAGATAGCAGTCTGTCAAACCTAGCAACTTGCCAGGAACCTCAGTACTGTCAGGGTCATAACTGATAGTAAGTATGCATAGTCAGAGACCTAACAATAAGTTGATGGTTAAAGGAAGATTGATTTTGAACAAAAGAGATAATTGGATGACATTTAGGAATTTGAGATTTAATTTAGGGATTTAAGATTCAATTTAGGGATATTGATTTTTAGTTCAGGGACCAAAGTGACCATTTACTACTTTCACTTTAGTCCCTGTGACACCTCATATGTCATGTCATCGTAAAAACTGTGTCACATCATCACTCAATAGAATTATTTAACGTTAGAGACTAAAGTGATAACGGGAGTGCAGAGTCAGTGACTTATTTGTATTTAATCCTGAGTCAGGGACCTTAGTGACATCGAGGTATAGAGTCAGAGACTAAAGTGACAATTTCCTCATATTTTAAAATCAAATCCGACCAACCTTCAAAGATAAGCAAGTTGATTCGGGTTGGGCTATGAGATATAAGATAATTAAAGGCCCCGTTTGTTTAAGATTTTTTTAAAAAAAAAATCTATTATCTATTTTTTTCTTTAAAAAATCACTTTTTCATTTTTAAGTTTTTGTTTAGGATTTTTAAAAAAATCATTTTATCAAAAAAATCTATTTTGATCCTAAAATGAAAAGCTATTAGGATTAGATTTTCTCAAAATCTATTTTTTTCAACAACAAGCAGTTAACACATGTACATGTTAAAACTTATTTATTTATTTAAAATGGATTTTTGAGGGTAGTAGGTAAACAAAAATAGCTTCAATTTTTTTTTAAAATCTCTAAAAATTAATCTCTAGATTCTTTTAACACAAAATCTATTTTTTTTAAAGCTAAAACAAACGCACCCATATTTAGCATTTAAAAAACAATAATCAAATTATATTCTACAAAAAATGCAACACTTAGACTAATTTCTCTATTTTAAAATTCCAACATTTTAAGTAATTGAAGCACTTAATCTTTTCACCAAAATTATTTTGCTTTTAGAATGGATATGAACTAGAAGTTAGACTTTGAGGGTTTTGACTCCAAACGTAGTTTTTATATTAATTTTTTAATTATTTTTTTAAAATATAAATTATTTTACATTCAATTAATTTTAAACCAATATATATTTTACAAAATCAGCTGACCCAACATCTATTTTTGCCACCATAAAAACAAACAACCGCTCATGTCATAGCATATGAGCCACTCCTATCCTACACATTATGAATGAGTTAAATAATTGATTATAAGAGAGATGATCAATATTTTCAATGCCTTAAATTTTTTTGATAGAAATGTGGTGTTCGGTCTCTTGTTGATCATGTATTATTGACTTGTTTTTACTTTTGGTGTTTAGTCTCTTGTTGATCATGAATTATTGACTCAATTTTATTTTTGGTGTTATGGTCTCTTGTTGATCATGAATATTGACTCATCTTTGCTTCCGATACACACATGCACACACAAATGCTATCAATATATGGAGGCAATGATTACGGGGATTTTTTTTTTTGGTACAATGATTACGGGGAATTTATTTTTGTTCATTTTGTTTTTTGGATATCTATTTATGTTCATTTCTCATTACCCCTAAACAGCTAAACCAACCCATGTGATAGAAGATTAATGCAATGTACGATACATAATAATGCAATCCAAATAAACACGTTTTCTTTACCGTCGAATTAGAGTATTAGCTAGTTAGGCACTTCCCATTATGGAACAATTCACGACCCCGACCTATCTCTTTGACATAAGAATATGGCATCAACATCATTACTACATGTTTGTAGAGACCTTTATTCATCTCCATTACAAGTATATTTGAATTAACATAGACCATTGATTCAAAATAAAAATACAATGCATAAAATTAGCTTGCTATTTAAATCATTAATCGTACACTCCTTCAAAAATAAAGTAACAAAGACAAGTTATAGAGGGTTGGTGTCGGTTTAACTTTGTTGATAATGATATAGCCTTCCTCTGATAGGTGGCACTAGTGGTAGTGCATAGAATATGCATTGCAAAAAGAGTGCTTTGAACACATTGTTATGTTAAACTAATGCAAATCAATGGACTAAGATCTTTCCAAAATCTCATTTAATTCGTTAATCATTCACAGTAGTAGGAAAACAAGAGGGTACCTACCAAAAGAAGAGAAAATTAAATATTTCCCCATAGTGGCTGCCAAGTACCCCCTTTTCATACAAATTAGATAGAGGAAAGTAGTATGTGACACTAGGAAAAAGTGGGCAAATGGTGGCATAGGGGAAAGTTACTAGTTCTATACTGAAGTAGAAGAAAATGACAATAATGTATGTTGTTTGGAATAGACTCAAATGGGTGGATCCACCATTGCTTTTACCTCCCTTTTGTGTCTTTGTTGTCTAGCTTAATATATATGGATTAGGGTCATAAATGTGCATCAAAGTTTGTAAAAGAAATGATTTATAGGCCCTCGTATCTTCTTTTGGGGCTCCACTGTATAGTTCATATGAAGTTTTATTTATCACTTGAATCAACAGTGGTTTAACCCTTCAAATTGTTTAGGTCATTCTATCTTTTGATTTTCTCAAAACCATTGCAATGAATTTTCTATTCTTTAACACGCCTTGAGCTAGAATAGTTTTTTAATATAGTTTTTTTTGCTTTTTCATATATATATTTTTCATATGAAGCTGGTTGTTGTGCACACATAAAAAAGGTATTGCTTCAAACATTTAAAAAATATTCACAATTGTTTTATCAGTAGAAAATAGTAAGGAATGTGTGTTGGATAAATAAGGAAGAGGAAAATTTTTACTCAACTAGAAGCACAATTATACAAGAAGTAAAAAGAAATAAAGGAGAACTATCAAATTTAACGTATTTCGACACTCCATGCTTACATCCACGATTTTACAACAAAATATTGTATTATTCAATTTGTAATTTATACGAGATGAAAATTGCAATCTCTCTCACACAATTTTTGTTCAATCTTTGCATTTAAAAAAAAAAAATAATATAAAGTTTAAGAAACTAAAAAAATTGGATTTTTTTTTGTCATTTTTGTATTGTAGCGTGTGATTCGAACAAACAGGCGTTGAATCTAATGAGTGGAATAGAGTTATATTCGTCAATTTTAAACGAGTTAAACTATAGCTAAAAAAATATATATTCATATCAAATTTTAGTCGAGTTTTAAATCGAATCAAGTGATATCGAATCAAGTCAAACTTTACGGAGTTTGACTCAACTCGACTCATTTCATTTCCAAGTCATATCTACAGTATTGTAGAAGATTCAAACATGTTAGACAAATTTGGATTTTATGTAGCACTGCACACACTGTAGCAACACTAGAGTCGTTAAATTTAAGTACAAAGTTTCTCTATTATAGAAGCAATGACCTTGCATTTGCTTCTGTGTAAGCAAAACTGTTAGAAATCCAAACACTTGCTGGAAATATTGTATTCTTTATCATCCCAGGAAGAAAACAATGAGGAACCTCTTAAAAATCTTTTTTGGTAATACCAATTATAATATTTTACTCCTATTATTATATGCAATTTAAATTTGAACTGAAGCACATTACTTTAATATTTAATTTTAAATTTAAATATTTCTAGTTTATTTTGCATAAATTTCAATTTATGTCTCCCATGATTTTATTTATTTTTCTTTATTTTTTCTTCTTTTATGACTAACGACGCATATAGAATTATACTGTCTTAAAAAATAATGAATGAATTAAATAACTGAGATTTGGTTTTTCCACTTCCAAGTTCAATTGTGCAAAGCAGTCAAAATCATGCATGCCATATATAGAGTGTAAAAGGGAATACTTCAGCCATGATTTATTCTTCTCCCCTTATATAAATCATTGCATATGCTTACTCAAACGTTCGATGATCCACGTAACCAAATGTTTTTCACTCGCAACTTTCAACAACAAGAAGCTTTTAAATAGATATATTTTTTTACTCAAGCATGTAGTATATCAGCATAAATAGTGATACATAATCATGGGCAGACATCATTTAAAAAAAAGTAAAATCATGGGCAGACAAATATGGTACTATATGTTAGGCTATACAGTAACAGTCAACCTTGTGACTAATTAATACACTTGCCATAATGGTGGCCAGCAGGTCAAATACTCATTCTAAGATCTCTCATTTTCTTCTTCTGTTTGCACCCGGTGACGTGCATCCATTGATCTTCAAAACAGTCTTTGCCAACTTATCTCTGTTCACGTAATCAAAGAAAATACTCATGACTATCATGTACTATAGTATTAAAATGAGAGCAATAATCACTAATACAAAATACCCCCTTTAATAACGTTTATTCGGGGGTTTTGTGAAGCGCTAAGAAAGTCCCCGTTATTATAGGTCATAACTCATATAATAGCGCTTTCTAAATGCTATTAAATAACAGCGTTTCAATAGCGCTTTCAAAAACGTGCTATTTATCCCCTCTTTGTGGGATTTTTAATAGCATTTTTCTATAAGCGCTATTAAAACTAAAAATTATAGTGAATATTTAGACATAAAAAGTTGACACCATTTACAAACATCGTATACAAGTAGTATATTCAATTAAGTGTTGATATAATTAAAAGAAAGAAAATAACTCTATTTATTACAAATCTTATTAAAGAGTGCCCTAAAAACATCAACGACACAATTCCTCCATATGGATGCCTAAATGAGTCTCACATGTCGACATTGCCTATTTTATACTCCTTTCTTTTTTGGTAGTGTCATTTTTTTTTTGGTAGTGCTATTTTATACTCCTTTCATTCATAATTAAAAGTATTTATTGTTTTTTTTTGCATATATTAAATAAAATTTGGTATTTTAATTTAATATATTCATTTTGTGCGAGTATGTTCCTAAACTTTTCATCTTTCACGATTTTTTTTTTTGAGGGATTTCATCTTTCAAGATGATTAGTAGTAATAATAATAAGAGATATGTTTTAAAAAAAATACAGATAATAACTTGCGTAGTAGTTTTTTTTTATTTTTATGATTATTTATCTAGCAAGCACCCTTTAAG